>Ga0123352_10005885_pt1 | contig 18625 bp, 8 predicted proteins | sample TergutLab28metaG_FD_89700 | JGI IMG/M metagenome (GOLD analysis project Ga0123352, IMG submission 89700) | Labiotermes labralis P1 segment gut microbial communities from Petit-Saut dam, French Guiana - Lab288 P1 | ecosystem: Host-associated > Arthropoda: Insects > Digestive system > Gut ... | reverse complement strand
TGTGAAAATTGGAAATGGTATGCAGTCAAACACAACTATATCACTTAAGGTGTATTTAATGGCTATACTGGACAACTACATGTTTCGGCCTATACTGGCCATCTTCAGGTTGTCTTAAGAGAACTTTACTTAAGGTCCTACTATAGGTATTGAGGGCGCACGTGGTGCAGAGATCTCTACATACGGGCCTTATTGCTTAAAGTTTGTAGAGATCTCTGCACCACGTGCGCGCTCAATGTATATAGTAGAACCTTAAGTTAAGTTCTTTTAAGACAACCTGAAGATGGCCAGTATAGGCCGAAACATGTAGTTGTCCAGTATAGCCATTAAATACACCTTAAGTGATATAGTTGTGTTTGACTGCGTACCATTTCCAACATAAACGCTGTACTTCTCCACACAGTTTATATATATATATATATATATATATATATATATATATATATATATATCGTGTGAGTTTTGGAACAGAAAACAAATATTTTTCTGAAGGGAACTGACCGACTGTTTTTGTAAGAGACTCCACTATGTTTACTATGAAGAAGGAATTTAATTTTTAAATATTTTTAGATGAACTTCGGGCTTCAAAGTCCTAAACTCAATACACAAGTAACTCCGCGACAATTTGCGTGCAAATTTAGTTATGTTTGTCATTGCACATACATGATGTTCTTACTCGGGTCCTCCCAAGTTTTCGGGAACTCTCTCTCAATTATTCATTATATTGACACGTGATAGGCCAACTCTCGTCTATTTATGACAGATTAGTGAAATACAAGGATCTACGATGGGTTGGGCGTGTTCCTAGGATAAGGAATTGAGGAATAAAAATATCTACTGGTTGGGAAACCTTTTGAAAAACCTTCATTTAGAAAAGAGAATAGTGAAGGCAGGTTAATAGCATAAAAGTGTTACGATTGGTCTTAGAGAGACTGGCTCTCGAAGATACTTTTTGGATGGAATGGGATGGGGAGGTCTCCAAAATTGCGTTTGATATTAGCTGTGTTGAAAGCTATCGTTCTGTGGCCATGATGCTGTATCTCATAGGGTCGCCACTTCAAAAATGTGTTGTTAAGACTTAACAGTTACATGCATGTGACTACGACACACGAAGCATAAATGTGTATGATGGCATAGCCAGGATTTCTTTCTAAATCAGAAAGCCTACTATAGATGACTAATTTGTTGCTTAAAATTGTCGGGTTTTATGAACCTGAGATAAGTTTTATGCACATATATTTTATCTTATGATGACAGAAATTTTGAAGCAAATTGCTGGAGGAAATGATTGTGAGGATTTGTGAAACTGAGTGGCCTTTACAGTCGGTGTTATCCTGTCTGCAATTACAGGCGATTCTCTGTAGCTGTTCCTATGTGTGGCAGTTAGAAAGGATTTAAAAATATTAAGTTGCAAAACGACCGCTTTATTATCGCTGGGTATGCCTGCCTGTCTGTCTGTTTGTCTCTTCGTAGGTCAGAACTCGAGAGCCACTGAGAAGATTTTCATAGCTTTTTGTATATATGTAATCTTTAATGGGGCTTCTAAGTTTCTGTTGAAATCGGACAAAGTAGTGGATGTGGTAACTGAGAAATACAGAAAGACGTGAATGCTAGGTTGCACGTATTTCGAACATATTTTGCAAGGTATTTACGATTATGTCGATAAAAGAAAGAAGATGTAAAAGAAAACATGCATGAAAGATTAGTTAACAGATATTCGGCCATAAAGCCCGATCAAAATAGAATAATTTGAAAAATAAGATGTAGAGGAGGGGACAGTACTGAGTATCCCAAAACAAATAAGCAGTAAGTATGAAACCAGGAACAGTAATTGTACTCTTATATCCTATTAAAAATATTTGGGATTTACTTGTTTTGTAACTTAAAATTGATTCCTTATCATTCGGGACACTGTGCATTAAAGTCGATCATACAGTAGTAGGCTGGATTAATCGGAATTTAAGCTTAACGTGTTGTGTAATTATCAGCTGGCTCCAGAGCACTGTTAGCTCTCCGAATTTAAGTGGATCCTAAAATAGTAGCTGGTCTGTATTGAATGTATTAATGTGATTCGGGATAAGGAAAAATCGCAAGCCCTTGCACAAATGATAATAAACGTAGTTTTGCGTAAAAGGTGGAAACTTTTTATGGTACTTAATGGGACTTTTAGCGTGTGAAGAATGGCGTTGATTTGTGGAATACCTGATTAGTAAGTCCAGTTACTTAGAACGATAACTCCAAGAGCGTGTGATGAAGCCTGATTTGAACTAACACTATAATATCCGTTTAAGAATTTTCTGTGATTATCGCGTTTGATTCGTTACTAGAAGAAACGTTCTTCACTGCGCCGAGATTTAATTTGGAACTGAAACTGTCAACCTTCCTTATAATAATGAAGCAAGCGGGCATGTCTGTGTACCTTGCATAACTTCTTCCACGTCAAGGAATTGACACTTCAAAACACCGAGGAAAGGCAGCCGCAATGATGTTGAAGATAGTCCTTTTGTTTACACGGTGTATTTTTTTGCCTTTTATGGTGCTGAAACCGAATATCTAAACAACACTACGAGTAAACTGCTGGTCTGCTTCATGAAGACATTTTGTGCTTTTTTTTTTCTGAGGAAGTAATTTTTATAGAGGGTGCTGATTCGATCAATGTCAGTGTTAAAAAAAGGAAACAAATTTGGGATTCTTTCAAGGCATTCGAATAACTGGAGAATAAAATCCAACTAGATACCACTTATTGCCGGTCCCACTAGCCGCGCGGTCTAAGGCGTAGGTCTTCGGCCGCTCGCCTGCTGAGATCGTGAGTTCGAATCTCACCGGCGGCATAGACGTTTGTCTGTTGTGAGTGTTGTGTGTTGTCAGGTAGAGGTATCTGCGACGAGCTGATCACTCGTCCAGGGAAGTCCTACCGACTGATGCGTCGTTGTGTGTGATCTAGTAACCTCGTAAATGAGGAAGCCACGTCCCGCTTTGGGCTGCAGGGCCACAAAAAAGATGCCACTTATTACTTTATTATGCTTATGTTAGGCTCAACATGTTTCGGGCACCATTATCCCCATCATCAGTAGCTCACGACGATAGCGTTGTTTACCACATAGGCCGTCTGGTTCTCGAGTTGCTGCTGGTTGGAAGTTAAGTGCAGGCAGGATGGATGAGTGTCCGGACCGAAGGCTGTAACACGACTTAATGGTGCCCGAAACATGTTGATCCTAACATAGGCATAATAAAGTAATAAGTGGCATCTAGTTGGATTTTATTCTTTAGTTATCAAGATGATGCACGGTCCAATACACATCACATTCGAATAATTCTCTGAAAAGATATGCACAGTAATTTTAATTAAATGCCGGGTAAACAACAATAAATTAAAACACAAAATGTCAGACACTGTTGACAACAAAAAGAAATCTTTGCTTGTGTTGTGACAGCCGAGCTCAGTGCATACGCTGCTTGCTGCTCCTTGTGGACGTTTAAAGCTATGCTAGCGCCACACGCTGTATATTATTAATGCTGTGAGTCCCACAGCTTCATTATTATTACACAGTTAATGTAAGTGGTGTAACAGCAGGGTTCAGGCAGGCATGATTTCCAATTCAACGTGCGTTCTGAGTACATAATGCATCACGCTTGGAATCAATCTAATGCAGAAGAAATACAAGACCAGTAGATGTTCTTTACTATACGTTGAATGTTTCAAATTCGTTTCTCCAATCTGTAAGCTGCAGGCAGATATAGGGAGTGAATTTTTTCTTGTAACTATAGTGCGACAGATGTTACTGTTCTGTTCAGTGACTTATTTGAACCTTACTGCTGTTAAACTTTCACCCCAGTATCAGTTGGCTGAACTTTTCCGACTTTTAGCAGCTTCATAATCGTTGTCCTCATCAAACATTTGTGGGAAATGAGGGAGAATGAGATGGGTGGGGTATGTAGCACTCAAAGGGGATATGAGAAGTAATAGAACGTACCGTTAGAAAATGTAAAGACAAGACACAACAGAAAACAATTTATTACTTGCTTTGAATGTGTGTGAAACTTGAGCTGTTACTTTGATGGAGGACGCGTTACTGGCGTTTGTTGGAAATCAAAGTACCTGAGATGGATCATGTAATTTTCCTTGAAAATTTCCTCGCGAAACCTTCAGCTGGAAGTTGAATAAAGAGAGACCAACTTGATGTTACTTGCTTTTATATTTCATTATTTAATGCACAACATGTTTCGGATGTTAATACATCCGAAACATGTTGAGCATTAAATAATGAAATAAAAAATCAAGTGACATCAAGTTGGTCTCTCTTTATCCAACTATCAAGATGATGCACGGTACAATAAACAGATCTTCAGCTGGAAGTTGAAAAATAAGGTAGGAGTATAACATCGTAACGGATATTAGACACACACTGCTTCAGGATTTCGTCTAATGGAGAAATTTAAGAGAGTATTAATAGCGTTTATTGTTAGGGTAACCCACCAAAATCTTGGTACATACATATATTTCATTACTGAAGTTTTACTTGCGTTTTTTCATCATTTGCCTGTCGTCAAATTGGTTATGTGGCACGCTATGATATATACATCTCTTCTCTACTTAAGAAAGCGTGCTTTGGCCCACGGACTGCTGACCTATGATACTTTTACGTAAGCGAGTAGACTCGTAACACCTGCGGATAGAGCTTGGTCACGTGATTTGTATGGCCAACTGTCATTCATAAGCGAAAGGTGCAGCAAACGTTATCGTCTGGATATACTGTGCAGTAGCGCGCTTCGATGTTTGATTGTTTGTTTAATGACGGCTTAAACATGGCGGTCATCTTAAAGTAACATTTACAAGAACTGCTTGCAAATAACGGACATTTTGTTCTTCAGAGTGTCAGAATATAAGTGGTATGTGGTGAAGTTTGTTATTGTAATTTGCTAGTATCTGATAATTAATGTACGAGCACACATCTTTAATTCTCGAATGCGAAAGTGATAAAGTGATTTTCAAAAGAGGCTAACTTTATGTTAAGTAATAGCAAAGTATTAATTTTTTAAGCTCATTAAGGTACATCCAAAAACGCGTAACAAGTGTTCCGGAAAAGAAACAGACTAAGTCTACCGGAAGAGTTTCTTATGTGCAAAGGTTAGGCTACTGCATGTGATAACATCTTTTGCTTCCTGAAATTTTTATTCCTATAAGATCTTCATCGCATTGAGGAAAGTGATAACGTAATGACGAAGTCAAATAGAAGTATTTAAGCAGTTTATGAAGTCCCTGTCCACGTCATTAAGATAATAACGGATAAAGGTAAGATTATATGTAGAGTACATCGCATGCAGGTTGTTGCAGGAGTTCAGCAGTTACAGTCACATTTGTCACTAAAAGGTCAAGCACGCAGATGTTGGCTTTGTTACAGCCTTATAATGAAAGCCAACGAGATGCACTGTTTCTCACACTTATTTGATAAAGTACTCTACATATTTCGGAGAAGTCCACCGTCCAACATCAGGATATCTCAACACTGTATACACACAATAGGTGTCTGCTAGCGCGACCACGCTAGCAGACACCAACAGAAATAATATGACAAATACTTGTTGTGGGTATGCAGTGTTGAGGTACTCCTGACGATGGACAGTGGACTTGTCCGAAACATGTAGAGTACCTTATCAGATAAATCTGAGAAACAGTGCATCTTGTTGGGTTTCATTATAAGAATACATCACGATGCACGGTCCTCTGAATGTCAAGTTTGTTACATCCGTCTGGATGGAATCAATCTAGATGCACTAATGGCTTTATGGAAATTTCGTGCTGTAGAATTGTAATATATTTAATTTGGTACTCTTTTGGTTAAACTTGAGCCATAGTATTGGCGATGATACGTGAAGACGTCTTGTGTTTCTTGTTACATCCCGAAGATAACTCGCTAAATTCTGACCAGAGTAAAGAACGTTTGGGACAAATGCATAACATATATTAAAGGGACCAACAAAAGCACTTGGATTTGTGAATGTAATTTTATTACAGAGTAATTCCCGACATTTTAGGCCACTCGTGTGTCCATCTTCGTGGTAGTGGGAACAAGAATACAAATGCAGTGTGTCATATTATAATTATTTTCTATTCTGTATCTCACCACATTGAAGATGGCCAAATGAGTGGCCGAAATATGTTGGTGATTGTTGTGTAATAAGATTGTATTCATAAATCCAAGTACATTTGTTGGCCACGGTAATAAATTTTATACATCTGATTAATGAACGAAACAAAGAATTTATTAAACTGTATAGGATATAGTTTGTAGAAAAGAAAAAAGCGTACATTTTTTATCCAATACACCTTGCCTAAGTTTTAAAGGTTTTAAAGTTGATGTGACAATATAAAGTTATCACGCTGGAAAGTAGAATTTCTGTGCACATTGTGTGAGTTGTTTATTATCTTCCCATTCCGATTAAGTGAAAAGTGTTTACTAAGATTTCGTATTTTTGACGTTTTGTTGACCTTGCATCTCAGTATATTTATCTCGGTATTTAACCAACTTGATGCACAAAATTTGTTTCACAGTAAGTTTTATTTCATGCCTCTACATGTTTCGAACACATGTGCTCGAAACATGTAGAGGCATGCAATAAAACTTATTGTGAAACAAATTTTGTGCATCAAGTTGGTTAAATACTGAGATAAATAAGAGTTCGTCGTTTGTTTTGTTTGGGAACATTGCTGAACACACTAAATTACCCCATAATACTGCAGTTGCAACTTACAGACGATCTGCCTGGTATTTGTGAATGTAACTACACAGTTTTAGTCCAAGAGGGACAGCATTTATTCAGGAGCTTAATATCTGCTAGTCAAGAAATTCCCTACATTTTGTGGAACTCGAAAGGTTCATTACCATCCAGCTGGCCAGCTGTCTGAACTCTGTGCCGTATCATGTCAGTGCATTCCCTCCCTCCCATCCTATTCTTGTAAAACTCACTTCAGTATAAATATTGTGAGTAATCTCCTTCCTTCGGGGTTTCTATCAAAACTGTTTCTTAATTTCTCTTATTTCTGCAAGCCAACATGTCCTAACCTCCTAGACTTGACAGTAAAAAATACTATTCGACTACGCATACACTTCATTGAAACTCCTCATTGCATAGTTCTCTCCATCCATCTGTTCCTTCCTTCCTCTTATGTCCAAATAACTTCCTCAGCAGCAAACACCGTCCGTCTACATTCTTTTCTTAAGGTTCTTTTGTGGGAGTAATGTGACCATGGCGCGATGTTGACCACTCACCTGCATCTAGTGTGGAGGTTAAGAACGAGTGGAACTATATCCCTATTCGCCCTCTATGCCTTCATGGCGTGGACAGTGGCAAAATTTCCATGACTATACATACTAACATAGCCTACGCGCATACACGCATACATTGTATTTACACATACATACATACATACACACATACACACACACACACACACACACACCTGAGAACTCATACCCCATCAGATTCTTGACACAAGTTTTTTAACCAAGTCCTCTCCAGAACTGAAACTCTGAAGACCGCCGTCCTCGATGAATACGGAGAAAATCGAAGCTTCCTGTTCTGTCGCTAGTGCTCATTTGTACCTTCATTACGTATGTCAGCATGTAGTCATGAAAAATAGCAGAAAATGAGATTAATAAACATCAGTATGCGTAAGTTAGTGCTGCATTGTCAAATTTTGCCGAAAAATTTATAGCTTAAATTCAGATAGAAGTACCGTTTAGTGCATGATGCTGTTGTCTCACTGCCAGTGTAAATGTGGCTTCTGTGCGGAATGCTTCAAGTTCTCAGCGTGCCTAAGTTAAGTGCTGCTTGCAAAGTGACGTGGAGCAGTGGATTACAGTAAAATAAGGTAGCCTACTGCGTGAGAAAAAAGACATGTTACTAACTGTAAGAGTACAGGAAAAATTCTTCCTGTGTACTCCGTGAAGGCCAACGAAGGAGCGGACGTATGGCTTCACTCTTTCTTAACATTGGCACAGGTTGGCTGTTACTTGTCAGCCTGACGTTCCGGTCACCTAACCCCCTGAAAAAGCGCTGTCGATATCCACTGAATACAAAGCTGGATGGGCACCAGATCTGTTATGGAACCTTTCCAATGAAGAAGAGTTTCTTGGCGCTGAGGGGAACCGAATCAAAAATTTCGGTTGTCCAGTCGAAGGATAATCACTATACTGATTATGCTATTGTGGCTCTAACTGCAACAGCTTCATGTTGAAATTTTAAAGGTCCTATCTTCGACTTCCTCCTTCTTTTTTCTCCTTCTTCGAAATTTCTGCATGTAAGAATACGTGTACCTTGGCTCTAAGTTACTGTGGCAGTTTTTTAACCTTGTAAGAGTAGATCAGAGAACACAAAATACGATGAATGCGCCTAAGAATGAGCTTATTCATGCAAGGGTGACACAAAATTAAGATATTAGCGCACGAAATTTTATGGAGGTACCTTAGGGCTTAAATTAGTGGTAAAATATAGGCCTTGGTATAGAAAAGCAAATCTGGTGTCTTGCTATAGTTTTTTATCTACTTTTAAACTGGCAAGTGCTGAACTTCATGCAGTCTTATAAATAGTATATAATAGGGCCCTCCTATATTAAATCTGATCAAAATCAAATCAGCGTTTCTTTACTCATGAAATGAAAAAGAATCTCTTTTGTTTAACTAGGTTGAAAACATAACAGTTAGGTAAGGAGTGTATTAGACTTTATGTTTTTGTTTTGTTTTTTGTGTACAATTTTTGTTCAAAATGGTTTTCGCTCCGGCAAAATTTGGCGAGTTGTCCTCGTGATGCGACTCCAAACGCTTGTACGTCTTCACGTGAAGTGAGTATTATTGGTGTCCGATGCTAACCGTAATTAGATTCAGTCACTAGTTTACATACTGAAGCTGTGTTTCTAAAACCTTTCTTTTCGAATCTGCCAGAGTGCCTTTAATCTGGTGTAAGAGAGGAAACGCGCTATGCCGTGAGCAAGTGTCCATCCCGGTTTGCGATACACTGCGTAATCTCTGCCCGCGCGCACCTGTTCACTGGCCAGGCCGTGTAGTGTAGCTTCGAGCATGTCTTAACATACTTGCGGAACCAGTTTTCTATAGTGGTAAGTCCGCTGACCGAATAATTCAAGTGCGTGAGGTTCTTGTTGACCGGCTGCCGTTGCAGCAAGGTCGCTGGACCGCGCTGCTCTGTGCTACATTTTTTTGTTCCTTGGCGGTCCTAGGAGCCACCTTGTCCGTCTTCCAGGTGTCTGCTTTACTAATGCTTTACAAATGGACAGTTCTGCTGGGCTGAATACCTAGACTGTGTTATATTTGAATATAAGGTCAATCCAGATATGTATAAACATATCTGCGTTCGCGCAAATATTGTACTATATTTAATTTCTTGCCTCAAATTGCAAACACTGCAGCTCCATTATTTGTGGCAAAGTATCAGCAACTTCAAGTGTAAAGCGTAATTTGAAATTTATAGATGAAAATACATGCCTATTGTAACCAACAGCTGGCCTTGGTGTTACTGGAGCTGGGCTACTTCAAATCCATAAGTATCGGAGTTGGATTCTTAGCGGAGGCAACCTTTTCTTTTCTACTTAAGCTCCAGTCTCTCTACGAGGTCCGCACAGCTTCCTTCCTTGTGGTGCTGTGGGTGGGGTAAAATAGCCAAGGCGTGAAGCTGACTACTCGCCTGAAATTGGTACCAAAATTAGGAAGGCATGGATTTTTTTATATTTGTAATCTATTTTCAGTTTATTTATGAAAGCTGTCATTGACCGGGACAATATAATGTCGAGTGATGTGTGCATAGTAAACAATGAATTAGAAATTTTGACATTATGTATTTTTTGATGTTGCATTTACCGTGCATCATGTTTTACATCACTTTTTACTTACCGGCAATTAATTCACACTTTTTGTAAGCTACTAACTTTTTAAATGTAACTCCGACGCGTTTCGGCTTTTATCAAAGCCATCTTCAGGGAGTTCCAGATTGTTGTTTTGTAAAACTTCATATTGACACAAGCATTACTTGATTCTAAGATCACAATTTGTACACAGAGCCCATGCTTTGTAATGACACTAGAAGTCTTTACACTGGCCTATATTAAAATGTTCAAAATAAATTTTTAAAATAAATTATTACAATGCTAACCACATTAATATTTTAATCATATAAATATTTTAATCAATATAATTCTCAGACACGAGTGCAGTTAACGATTGTTAGAACTGTTTTTAAAATGAAATAAAATCTTAGTGTTTTTCTAATAAATTATTGTCACATTGTACAAAAAGAATGTTAAATTTAATGCCGAATTTTGTTTCATTTGTGCAAAATTCCGCTTTTTAAAAGCTCGTCATTTTAGGAGCCCCGTCAGCACAAAGGTGCACAGGCCTTTTCAGTGAAAGTTCTTATCCATTTTATTCAATTTTCTGGTTTCCATAAAGTGAGGTTCTTCACCAGTAATTCTGCGCATAGGGATTACATGCGAAGTTCTTTAATTATATTGAAATTTTAATTGCAACCACGATTATGTACTGCAGGCCGAGATGTATCCTTAACGTCTGTGCTTTTAAGCACTGCCTGAAAAATGTTGCCACTAGCAATTAATTAATCTTCATACCGTTGTCTGTGTCATGTGTATTTTCAGTCACTGCGCTTCTAGTAAGTTTTGTCATTGAATTTTTTTACTTTTTCTGTACAGATGATATCAGCTATTTCACATACACATGTCTCGAGTAATTTGTCATTCTGAAAAAGTTTTTGAATTGGTTGTGCAGAAATTGCTGGATATTATATTGGTTTTAGCTGCCGATTCATTTAATTTGTTCATTTTTAGGGGTAGAATTTCTAAAAATAATTATAATTCGCACGACTTTCAAGTTCTACATTTTCTGAAAATGTCATGTTTTTTTTGTAGCTTATATCATAACGTCATTTAACCTTAAACACGATGTGATCAGGGTACACAATACCTAGGTGATCTAAGTCCCTGTCACCATAGAATATCACCGGACAAGAAAACACCACACGTTCCCTGACATTGAATAAGCATCATACAAAATCAACTACCCGTAGTCATAACCGACATCTGCCATTTTCTGTAAGACTTTAAAATTTTAACATCAACATATTTTACTACGAAAATTAAATGTATTAAAGAAAGAGTGAATTGTAAATATATTTGTAAGAAGGTAAAGGTAAAGGTAAAGCAGTTCCGTTACAGGCCTGGAGTGACCCAGAGGGTTCCAGTAAGTTAAGGTTCCCAGATTTCATGACTACGGCACAAGATAGTGGTAAGATTGTCAGCCTTACGCACCGGCCAACTTTACCCACAGGAAATGCTCCTGGTACTCATTTCTGTTAGAGGTTGAGTCGACCCCAGGTCCATAGTGCAATCGGAAAGAGTTTATGTCAATGAAAAATTCCAATGACACCATCTGGGATCTAACCAGCGACCTTCAGATTTGTACCACAACAGCTGAACCACTGTGCCTCCGCGGTCCCCCTTTGTAAGAAGTAAGATCTTAATTCCACAAAGCAATAAGTATACTTCTTTTAATATCTTCTAAAAGTCAGCCTGATGATATGTCTAAACATGTAGTTGTATGAATACTTTACAAGGATGTGTTCGCTGGTTATTTGTTTACTCCTTTTTTTAAAGTGCTTGTACATGATTGTTAGAAGTACTTGCTGAAATTTCCTGCATCCGTCAGACAAACAAGACAGCAAATGGTGTAATCTTCGACCTTGTACACAGGCTTCACCAAAGGTTTCTTTACTTTCAAAATGTAGTTTAATTCACCTCCATAAGAATGTACTGATCCTCCATTCTGATTACCGCGAAATCCAGAAATACGCAGCATAATTCTGTGCGGATCTCTGACACTGAATTTTAGGTAAATTGAACAATAAATGTAGAATCAAGGGACTGAAATTCATTTACGTGTCTTGAAAACATATGGATTTTACAAAACCCACTTTTCTAAACCCATAATCATTCAAATTTTTATACCTCCTTTTTTAATGTCTAACAAAATCTGACAAATGTTTAAAAGACTGGCAAAGTTTATTTGCACCTTTCGGTAAATTACATTTTTTCTTTACACCGATTTCGATGCAACTCACTGTTGCTCAGCGGCATTGTCTGACGATCTTGTGTACCGAACTTTAGCAATTCGGTTATGAAATGTAAGCTGCAGGTATAGAATTTCTTTTACGCTCCTAAGTAAAATATGGCAGACCCTGAGCGGATTTTCACGAAAATCACGCATGTGCGAAAAATTTTTGTAAAGAAACTGTGTACCAAATTTCATAAAAATGCAGTAAAAGGTGCAGTCGGTGACACTAGCCACAGACTGACGGACGGACGGACAGGCGTGTTATCCACATAAGACGCTTTCCACGCAAGGCGTTCTTTCTTTGCTTCGCAAAGTGCGCTTAAAATCGTAAGTTATTTTTATTTCGACGCGAGGAGTAGAAGGAATGTTGACAGCTTATTAAAGCCTCACTTATTAAAAAATTAAAAACTGTACAAGCTTCACCAGGTGTTATGGCAGCAAATATGCTGCCATAACACCGACTACGTCCATATCAACAGACACGATAGAACCATTACTGTAATTTTAGCTAAGCACGCTATATAGCTCCCTGATGATGGATCCCTTGTGATCCGAAATATGTTGGAGCAATTTTAAATATTTTATAATAATTCTAATTGTATCTACGAATTATATATTTGTGCATCTATTGGATAATAAAGTGTTTTAATCGTCATTGATGCACGGTACAAACATGAAGATTTATAAGATTACCAATTTAAAAATGGAATTTTCAGCTTTCTATTGCATAAGAAGGTAGGCAATTTACATATAACGTGACACTGTAGCAAGTTCGCGTAAGGTTTATACCTCCTCTGCTATTCTGACATCCCGATACCATTTGCTCGTAAAGAGCGCCCTTATGGCAACAACAAAACGCGATACGTCATCATGTGAAATGCCCATATTTTTGTCTGATTGCCAGACATTTGGATTTTTAGGACAAATTTCCATACAAATCCCCAGCGTCAAAGTTCGAATAAATCCGTTCAGTGGGAGTCGCGCGCCGATAAGTGCGAAGAGATGTAGAGGTGTAAAGACGGACAGAGGGAAGGTCGAATGCACGGACATGAAGAAGGTAATAGGCGTTTTTCGCTGTTTTGTATCCGATGTTCGGAAATGTATCATCCTGTGAAACAATAGGGTTGCATAAATTGTGATGCTGCATGGACATTGGAGTAGCGCTTGTCTGGTTTCTGCAAAGTGGCAAGTTAACGGCAAGTATTGAGCGGCATACTCAGAGGCACTGACAACTGAAATATGTGTGTGCCCAAACAAAGAACAGGAAACATCTGTTGAGCGCCTTGTGTATGCGTGAGAAATGGAGAAAACTCATACAGTATTAAATAGGATATATCATGAGACTAATATAGTGAAATAGATTACTGGATTTCCTGCTATACCAGAGGTTCTGAGCTGCAAGTGTCACATATCCTCGTCTGTTACGTGTCATATAATTGTGTATATATATATATATATATGTGTGTGTGTGTGTGTGTGTGTGTGTATGTGTGTGTGTGTGTGTGGAGGGGGAGGAGGAGTACGTATCTGATATATCTTATATATATATATATAATATATAAATATATATTCAAACACGTATACATGTGTGTATAACACATAGTGAAACACATAAACAGACAAAACTCTTCACAAGTTTGATTTCTAGAACTCTTTCGGTGCAAGAGATGGATATTTGTATTTTTGTAATTTATGTGTTCGTGTCCTGAGTTTGTTAGGGTACAGTATCATGTAGTCGGATATAACAGTTGAGTCACCATTTAAGAAGTTTACGTAATTTTTTTATAAGAATAAATAGCTTGTGCATTTTGATTCTGCGGCACATAGGTGCGTGGAGCTTCTTATGAGGGTACATAAAATTGTAACCTTAGGAAGGCCGAGGGATAACTGAATTTTCATTCCTAGATCACGGAGCCGTCTGGCGGAAGAACTTGAAATTTGTACTTCTAGTATAATAACTCTTCCTAGAATAAATCACCAAGCCTATTATATCCCCGCATGTTATGTTTAACTTCTGCTCTTTACGGAAATGACAATGTTAAAACTAGTGTAGGTTGCCATTGTGATTTTAAGAGCTAAATTTAGACGTTGAGAATTCTATCATTTCGCGAAAGTCTGCACTTGGAATTACAAGACTCATTTCCATTAACCGGTGTTCATGGTGGCAGGAAAGGGTCAGTCATTCTGTTAGTGAACCGCGGACAATGGGGTAGTCATGAACTCACAGGTGGCATCGGTTTTTCTGTCATCTCTTGAAGAGTTTGAAAAGAAATGGGCTGTGTATTGACTTTGCAAGATGACAAACAGAAGAACTCTTGAAAGTATGGCAAAATAGATGGCAAAAGTATGTTCAATCATTAGCGACTTGAAGCACCGGGATATGACATCGTGTAAAGTAATTTGGTACAAGAAAGCACTAGCTGATCACAGTGACCGCCCTCTCTTCAGTCGCTTACTCTTTTCTCCCGCTGGAACACTGCGATTGCGTTCTTTTTTTGCAGTGACTTTTGGAAGTTTATTTATTGTTGTGTCAGAAATTCGGACTATACCGAGTCTAAAAATTGGCTGATAGTGAATAATGTACTGGTCAGGACGCGTAAAAAAGAGGTCGTGACCTATTTTAAGTAATTATCTCGACATTTGCCTAAAGAGAGTGTTTTCTCAACCGATATTTAAATAGCACCTCCCGAATAAAAGCCAGGGACTTTATTACGTTAGATGTAGTGCTGGCTGTCTGTTTGGAGAATTTTACAGAAAAATGAATGTGCTGTGTGGGGAAAATGCAGAGTTAGTGCTTGTAGCTATTCTGCAACAACCAGTCTGCTTTAAAGAGATAGCTTGTAATCTGTTCTGCATCCGGACATTTGTGTTATCCCGCTGCTCTTGGCGGCACGCTGGTGTCAGGAATTCTTTAGAGTATTCTTAGTAACGTACAGTGCAGAAGACACAGTGTTTGTTGATGAGTGTACACGATTTGACTTTATGACTGTTTATTGAGATGGTAATGACACATTTTAAAAATACAACAGAAGATTTCAGGTTTCCGCCTTTAAGTATATTTGAACTGCGCTCTTCTGGGTTACTACGCAGCGAGAAGTGGTAATTTCTTACCGAAGTGTCGGGAAATCCTATGGGTCCCATCTTCACCTATCGGTACCTTGAAGATGGGACCGATAGGTTTTCCACAAAGGTCGGTAAGAAATTGCCACTACTCTCTTGGATTCTTAACCCTTGAAGAGGGGACCGATAGGTTGTCCCGACACTTCGGTAAGAAATTATCACTACTCGCTGCGTAATAACCCAGAAGAGTGTAGTTCCCATCTACAACAGAAGACTCTAAGAAACGACTGAAAACAAATAACTAACAAAATGAACATTTTATTATCCAACTAAGGCACAAAATATAAATTGTAGATACAATTAAAATTATAAAATATTTAAAAGTGCTGCAACATGTTTCGGATCAGAGAGGATACATCGTCAGGGAGCCTTGTACAGTGCTTGGCTAAAAATTACATGAATGGTTCTATCGTGTCCGTTGACAAGGACAAGGTCGGTGTTATGGCAGCACACACGCACAACGGGTCAGAATATGCTGCCATAACACCGACCTTGTCCTTGTCAACGGACACGATAGAACCATTCATGTAATTTTTAGCCAAGCACTGTACAAGGCTCCCTGACGATGGATCCTCTCTGATCCGAAACATGTTGGAGCACTTTTAAATATTTTATAATTTTAATTGTATCTACAATTTATATTTTGTGTATTAGTTGGATAATAAAGTGTTTGTCATTGATGCAAAGTGCAAACATGAAAAACTAACAAGATATTTACGAAGTTCGGAATAAATCAATCAGCGCCGACCTTAACTTATTTTGTAGAAGAAAAAGTTCAAATAATAAGTTCATCCCGGAATGTACCCTGTAAGATTTTATATATTTAACTGCTTCACTTTTTGAGCCACGCGGACGCAAGGAATTTACCGGCTATTCAGTTTAAATGTGAATTAGCTCTGGTAACACAAATCACTTTCGAAAAACAGCAATTGCGCGATGACACAAGAGTTAGTGAAATTCATATTAACTACAAAACAGGCATACGTACGTTTAGTATAATTGCAGTGATCACTTCCTCTTTCGCGTCATCGTTTTTTCCTATCCACTTAATATTTTGACGCCTAATGTCAACTATAGTTGTCGTACCGCACCGCTAACCTCTAAAGTTGCATTTCATATATTTATTCAACAAATATAGGTACTGCATATTTTAAACTGGTATATAATCTCCGTCTTTTTCTCTTCAAAATGCAGTTTGTTTCATAAATCTAACATATTTGGTTCATGTATTATTCACATTTTATATACAGGATGTGCTAAAATTAAAAAAATAATTCCGGCGCCAAAAGGTTAATCACATTAATTTAGCTGTAACGATTTGTACTTGCATCCATATCGTGCCCAATTTAATTCTAGGCAGGAAAACCGACTGTACTGACTTAGAATGCTTTCCCTTGGTTCCTCTAAGCAATTACAGAGGGGGTACCTGGTTTAGGTTATGGTTGCTGCCGTCCGAATCATTTCCAAAGAATCGTTTATCAGCCATCCTACCACAGTCGATATATGCGATCTGAGAAACTGACTTCGTTGCAAGTCACCGTGATTCCAAACACCATCTCTGAAAATTTCCTCGACAGATGCTATACATCTCGTAGAAAAACCGGTGTCCAGTGCCATCTGAATCTTCGTTGAGACAATAATAGTGCAAGATTTTCGGTTAATTATCAGACAAATTTTCTAAAAAAAAAAAAGAATTTACGTGTGTAGCAAGAGAATGGAAACTGCAGCGCTAAATACCTTTTCACTTTTAAGAAACAAAAAAAAAGTGTTTGAATGTCTATTTGTAAGTGTCGCTTGAAAGCCACTCGAATGCTTCTGAAGAACCTGTAATTCTGGGCAAATTAGTGGAGTGTTTCGGCAGACATTGGATACATTGTTCGGGTTATAATACTGTATAATCTGGCACGTGGGTATAAACATTTCGGACAGATAATTAAATCATGTTGAGGCTGAAAAACACAGCGGCATAATATTCAGAAAGTTTGTTACCAAACTGTTAGACCAAACAGTCTCAGAACTCAGGCCAGAATATGAATCAACATCGGCCTGTATACATTCATTATAACTGTGACATTTCCCTCGCACTAGGCCAGTGATTTGCGTGGTTTAAGTACCTAGGTATAGAGCAGGAAAAAAAGAAGAAGCAGTATCTGAATAAGATAAATTATGTCTGTTTATACAGTTCGTCAAAATGACATACAGCTTGCGTCCTACTAATTTTATAATTAATAAACAGAAGTGCTTTTTCTTCATCCGGGACGTGGTTTCTATCCTTGCCAATATCAATACCTGTGAATAAGAAATTCGGAGTTTTTCCGTACAATTGAAAGGAGAGTGAAAACAAGAAATAAAATCGCCTCCAAAGCATCAAAAGTAAACTGCACATCAATGTAACGGCCGTAGTTGCCTTATGTATTGGCAAGAATAAGCGTCTTAATATTTTTGGGTGTTCTCAAGTAAGTCCGAGATTTGAAAAAGAAGAGACTGGTGTGTCACTTTAATGATTTTTTTCGGTTCGAGTGTTGCTGTGTGGACGAAAGTACGTAACGTAGTAGCCAGCTGCTGATATAATCTGATGTGTGCTGAACGAGTACAAGACCAATTTACGTAACTCTGTTCGCAAGATATTATGGGACTGCCCTAGACTCGCAGATGATGTCACTGTGTGAGATTCGCCCCTTCCGTTCAATTGAGTTTACACGGACGTCACTAACGTTTACCTTAAACAAAAAAATCAAGAGATGGCTTGAGAAGTAGAGGTATCATTCTTGGCTTGTTTTATTGGTACAGATTTGTTTCGGAATTTTGTGAAAGTCAGTTGATCTGGAATGTGGCACCTCCTATTGTTGTTTGTATGTACCAACATATGTAGGAATTTTCTGCCCTTATCTTCAGTGTCTTTGAAAATCTTACAAAGATCTTATATATACTTTAAGAACATCAGTTCTGTCACATTTCTATGTTGGAGTTCCATGGACCGCCACCGGATGGCGGGTAACGTCTCTAGGATGAACAGTGGAGTTTCACGGAACGCCACCAGATGGCAGGAGACACTACCCAGAACTTAGTCTGACGGAAACGCAGGTGATATATAGAGGAAGCAACTAATTAATTTGTCCACGGTAAATACGTTAAAGGTCGCTGGGTACTAATACTAGAGTACAATATATATATGTATATACATACATACACCCATTATTCATGTTTCCACGCTAAATAAGGACGTCACTACAAAACTATTATATATATATACAGGGTGTCCCAGGAGGAAAGGACCTAACTTCGGGAGAGTGTTCCTTAGATCAAACTATAACGATATAACCCAAAACACCTATATCCAAAGTTCAATGGTTACGGAGATATTGGCCAGA
>Ga0123352_10005884_pt1 | contig 18626 bp, 12 predicted proteins | sample TergutLab28metaG_FD_89700 | JGI IMG/M metagenome (GOLD analysis project Ga0123352, IMG submission 89700) | Labiotermes labralis P1 segment gut microbial communities from Petit-Saut dam, French Guiana - Lab288 P1 | ecosystem: Host-associated > Arthropoda: Insects > Digestive system > Gut ... | reverse complement strand
TAGTTTTATCAGCACTTACTTCCAGTCCAATCTCCCTAGTAGCAGCTACTAACGCTTCTGCGTTTTCCTTTAAAGTATGTGTACCTCCTCCCAGTATATTAACATCATCGGCATAAGCCAGAAAGTTTACCTGCTATGCCTATCGATTTTCCGCATTCTGTTTCTACAATGATGAGAACTACAGCAAAGAGTAAAAGCATAACATTTCAAAGACAAAACATTTCAAATTTAAATATTCACGAAAGCCTATTTCGTGATAAAAATCCCATTGAACCTTAAATTGTTAAACATTAGACAGGCGTTAAACCTTGTTACTTTCTTGGAGAGGGATGGAAAACAGCAAAAATAACTGTTTCACTTACTGATCACTTCCCTAATGGCTATTACAAATAATATTACGTATAATGTATTTCCTGGTGCAGTTCGTTAAGATGGGATTCTCTTAGATGGCAGATAAAGGCCAAACGACAATATCACACATACGTGTACATAGTCTGGATCTAAAAGAATCACGGAGAACGTCGACGGACACAGGATATGCTTATCGCAGCCATCAGTGCCAAGGGGCACCGAGACTTGTAATACGCCCGCCACTATCTGTTCAGAGACACAGGGCTGCTAGCCTCCTCGTTGCCAGAAGATAAACGATCCGGATTTCCAGTTTCCTCCGGTACGTGGGTATCTTCGACTTCTGGAATGTGGAAATAAGATAATACTATAACTTTCGCAGTTCTGGAATCCGAATTCCAGGATTCCAATGCGTTCAAGGGGGGGGGGGGTCCTTAAGACTGCAAATGCCCGTAGAGAGTATCACTATCAGTAGAACCATAGGCGTAATTTGGCTACTAACACAGAGGGGGATCGACCATGGTAACAGGAATTTTAATTTACTAGGTAGTCAAGTTAGAAAGAGCGGGAAGACTGGTTTGAAGCAGTCCTTCATGTACATACACCCTTTTCCTCACTTTCACCCCCAAATGCACACATTTTGACTGACTACAATAAACCGTTGATTCATTCATAAGTCGTAATTGATTTGATAATATTTCTATTTTCTTTATTTTCCCCTCTCCAACTCAGTAGCCAAAAAAAAGTTCTTCGGTAGAAAAATATCGGAGGGGAATCTGCCCCTCTTGCATCCCCAAAGTTATGCCTATGAGAAAGACCAAAATCACAACCAGCGACTGCCTAATTCGTGCCGTTTTACAATCCACCAAACGGAAAAATGGCCAAGATAGCAATATTTCGTGCAATGGCAGAAATTGTCACCGGTATTATATAAAGGGTTTTTTTTAATGTAGATATGAAATTCAGAACACTGCGCATTTCTTTTAGAGTTGACGTGGACGAAGTGATGTTTGTTTACATGCACTGATTTGGTTTCCCTAACTTAATTCTTCGGTGCTATGTAGGTTAACGGCCATCGGTAGCAAACCCAAAGTTCAACCGTGCGGGTCCATCTGTATAACTGGGGAACATAGGTGGAGGAAACTGAGTCGGTGTTTGTAAATAAACATTACAGCAATGTTGTAAACAGGTATCTCGATCAAGATCCATCAACAGTCGTCACTCGGATATGAATCGAGCAAGTGAAGACGATATAAGAGGTATTAAGGCCAGTGCTGCATCTGCATGTCTGCTGGAAGTAGCCTTGGCCTGCAGCATTTACTTCCTTCCTGCAGTTCTCAAACCGAAGTAGTATCATGTGCCCCATCGTAACCAAACTTTCATATGGCAGATAGATTTTAGTAGTGTGTATATATATATTAAAATTTTACGTAAATACGTCCAGTGGGAGCCGAGTTATATATACTACATGGGCGGATGGACAGACAGACGGGAAAAACATGAAAAAACTAGCAGTCGCTTTTCATGATTCCATTAATAAAGCGTCAAAAATGGTTAATTCAATCATTTTAAATTATTACAACACATTTATTACATAAACGTAACAATATACAAGTGCGTATTTAGCTTACCAAATTATCTTTGCAAGGCTTAATTAATAGGAGCCGGGTTGGACCAGTCACCATGCAGACACCCAAGCAGTAGTGGTCATATTCAGTAGATATTTTTCTCTTCTGCACAGCATCCGTACAGGCTCTTGTGCCTCTTCCTCGGCAACGAAGCTGACACACCAGGGTGACCGATTGTTCAGTACAGTCTAGCGCTCAGGTTCAGATGAATCGCCACTTCCTTGAAATGCCTTTATGGCGTAGCATGTTTTGTCTAAAAGAACATTTTCAAAATGAAGAGCATTTAAAAAAAAAATTACTACTACTACTTTACAGTAAACCTTAAAGTCAGGCGCATGCACATACCGTTGAACGGCATGCGCACCAAGATGTGTAAATATACAACGTCTGGTTGCTTGGGGGAAGGGCACCTAAATTTGATAAAATGAACGCTTAAAACGTAAGCCATACAACGCCACTTTTATGGAAGAGTACAAATGGTTTGCGTCTGAATCGCGGTTTATATCCAGGTCACTGTTGATGTTAGGATAATTAATTTTGGTAAAAGAGCCACTCGGAAAACATCCACTGGAAAGCCCTATAAAAAAGTAAATGGCAAGAATAAACTCTATCTTGGGGAGATTGCTTGTGATACTGTTAAATTAATGGAAGTAGCTCTAAAATTTTGCCAGTTTCCACACAATTCAAAACGCATCTTCCATTGTTTTGCTACGGTTTTATACATGCTTATAATTTTATATATTTTCACTGTCTCTGAAGGGGAAGACGACGAGCCACCAGATTCTATAATAGTCCTTTTTTTTTTAAAGAGACTGTCGTGAATTTGTCAGGGAAACGCGAGACCGAGGAATTTCTTTCACAGGAATGATATCCGAAGTTAACATTTAAAATTAACGTATCCTGTTTGGCCAAAGAATGGTGCATTTCCTTAATTGCTCGTTTTGATATAAACACTGGCGCAAAAGTGATCTGAAATGAATGAAACACTGTTCACCTTTTATACTCCCTTTTTCGGAGTTTTGAACCTTTTAGGGCCAAATATAACAATGTGCATCTAAAGCCTACAGAAAGTTATGCGACATAATAGAGGCAATATTTCAGGGATGCACCTTTCCTTGTTCCACCCGCTCGCCACGGTGAGGCACAGGATGTGAGCGGGACCTGAAACAAAAAAAAACCCCAACAAAAAACAAAAAGGCGCATTTCGCGACTGGGCGAAAGCACCGAACACTGTACAAACACTAATAAAGGCAGTATGTAAATAAGAACAAATGTGCAAACGGGCAACTTACCTGCGCTCTTCGTAATCTTGAATTTCATGGTAATATGTCTTCTTGTAGGTACAACGAGGAATTTTAAAATATTATTCTGACCGCAGAAAGCCATTCACTCGATACATAGAAACACACGTACGTCTCTGTTGCATATGACTTGAACATTACAGCCACAGTTCTTTCAGGAAAGGAGAGTGTAATGAACATTACAATACAGCTGTATGTCGTTGACTGACGGATGGAAACGGTGCAACGAAAAGTTATCATTTCAGATCATTTCGGTTAGTCGTCAAAGGAACGAAAGTTCGGCATCTTCGTTCGTTGAAGGCGCAATGTAACTTAAATTTGTCGTCTTGAAATGAAGCTTCTTTGCAAGAGCTTACAGGCGCGGTCCGTCTGTTGGCCATGTGGATTGAATGTACTACTGGTGTTTGTTACCTTCGGTGATTCATTTCATGTGCTAAACTTTTCCCTCCCTCCTTCCCTGATGGCTGGGCTAAAACAACCGCGATTGTTACGTATTTAAATAGCTGTCAATTAAAAAATCCGTCAATTCCAACCAGGGATTTTAAAAACCGCAATAATGTTGATCAAAATGGTGGTAGGAGAAGCACAGCAGGTTCGAAGTATTCAAACAACAAACACGTATTTCCTTTATCGTTGCAGTATAATTCTACTGCCACTAAACCTTGTGGCCAATGACAGACCTACGTACACAGTTCAGTTCCTAATATAAACGTTTATTCGACGTTACTTTTTGAGCATTACGAATGCTCAATTCTGTATTTGTGTCATGTGATTCTACAGCATTAAAAGAACAAAATGTCGATGGCTTCTTGTACTGAAACTGCAAAAACAATGCACCGTGTTCAAAAGACCTCCATTCATTTCAGAAATAAAAAAATAACGTAAATGGAGTCCAATAATCGACGTTCCGCTGAGTTCGCCTTCAAGCTAAGGTAAGCAATTTTCCACGGTAATAAGAAACTTGCCTATGTAATACGGCCTGGTGCCAGGTCAAAGGGATATCCAAAGCTAACGCATTTAGTTTAATATATTCATTTATTCTAACACTACATATTAGGTCAGTTAAACTGTCTTTGGGGTAAACCTTCAACTCCGATTACCACTTTACCGACACATGAAACGTAAATTAAAGACTTGCTTTTGTTTCTCTTCTCCTAACAACGTATAAGAAAGAGAGACGTCCATGACTCACCGTTTGCTGCTGGCACTCGTGCTGGCACCCGAAGTGTGGGACCTACCTTTTGTTGTCCATCGATGTTACCCTTTGCGCGTTCCTCCTCTTGAGTGGTCCTGTTTCCTCTTCGGATGTGTATTGCTGTAATCCCTGGATTGTTGCAACCGTTGACAAAATCACTGCACTTATCATTGCAGCACTATTACCACCACTAGCACTTACAAAGCTGTTGCAGACGCTTTCGTATTAAGATCACACATTATTAGACACAAAAAAAATTCAAAATCGAACACTGAGCTTTCACTGGTCTGCTCGAAAAAACTTATCACTGAAAACACAATTAGTGGCATATGCACTTTTATTCACTGCACAGACACTCCCCAAAATAATAATTTTTATATTCGGTTCACAAACACTCCCGCAAACACGAAGACATTTTTCTAGTAGGTGTACAAACACTCCCAAAAACGAAAGAATTTTTAAGTTCAACGCACAGACACTACCGAAAATTAGACCGAAATTTTTTAGCAACATGAAACTAATCAATTGGCTGCCAGCCTGCCTGTCATGTGTATGTTTATTAAATAAGTTAAATTTTTATTGTGTCCCTGAGCAAAAATATAGAGAAATATCTAGTCATCGGAATTTATTGTGAGAAATTGATTTAATATTAGGACTTCACTAGAGCAAAAAATATGCGCATTTGCTACCCGATGCTTCGAGCATCAGTTCTTTATGTTAAAACATAATTAGTACATGCTATAAGTTACAAGTAGAATAAAGTATGCAGGAATGATTGTAGTGAAGTACGCCAAACCGCAAATAATCAAGAAGCTGCAAATAAATACCAATTTCAATTACAAATAGCAGCAATACTTCTGTCAGTGAAATATTCCAAGGAAAATGTTTTATAGGTCCTAAATCATGATAGTAAATGGGTCACAGAATAAATTACGTATCTAAGAACTTCGTGACATGTGCTCTAATCAGAAAATTGTTGCGACAGGCTGAAGGCATTCCTCGAATGGGCGACACGATGTGCATAAAGAATTACGTAAATAAACCTATTCAAAAAAAGGTCACTTAAAGATCTGACAACATAACACTAAAAAGGAATTGGACTGCCATGATGTAAACTGGACTTAAATCATTCACGATATTGAATGGTTGATATTGTCTTAGTGACTGTGAAGTAATTTGTCAGTGTTTATGACCTACTATGTTTTAATAATAATAATAATAATAATAGACTGCAGACTTTCCATCTTAACCGTTTTTGAGACGACCTTCCGATCGAACTTCTCTCAGTTAAGTAAAAGCATTACTTCTATATGTTTACCTTATGTCTAGCTTTCCTAAGTATCTTCAAAGATCTGAACAGTTGCTCCGTTAGTTAAAGCAAAACGTTAAAGCCCACCCTATAACATGCCATGAAGGCACAGTCCGTATAGCTCAACCCATGTTTAACCTCAGCTTTTTAGAGGGGTGGGTACGTTATTTGTATACATTAATGGTTTCTTGTAAGCCACCTCCTCTTTCACATTCAGCCAACTGTGCTTCGAAATTCCCTTCTAATTTTTTTGTGTTTCTGGATAGCTCAGAAACATGTGTTTATCATCATCTTTGCCTAACATCACGTGCACCTATATACACATTTTTCTAATTGCACCCAATTTGCACACTCCTGCTAACAGACACTCCAACCACTTTCTTTTCTTCCATACATGTTCTCTTACCTCAACTAAAATTCATACCTCTACACATGTTAAAAAAACTCTGTTTGAGAAATTTCATTCTCAAGGACATTGGGGTTTAAAGTGATCTTTAAGAAACGGGTTGTGGCAATGTTACAGGACCAACTTGGTTCACTGTAGGGTGTAATGGCAGATTTTGTAAGGCCAACTTTCGGAAACATTTCATAACTAGTATCAGATGGCTGTCAGCTGTGGACTGGGCCGGGGAATTGGTTTAGCTTTGTGTCGAAATGAGGAATGAAGTTGACCACAGTACGTGAGTCAAGAAGGGTCCGTGCAGTAGCCGCAACAGGTACTCTTGTGGATAAATACACGTCTACTGAGAATATGAGGACACAGCCTTTGGAAATATTCTCCATTAAAATTGCAAAAGACATCAGGAGGCACGACAGCGTCATTTATAGAAGAGGTACTACTGAAGGTCGTGACTGTTGAACAAAAACTTTGTTTTGGGAATTATTACTAAAGAAAACTGGTAAAAATGAGGACTGAGAAGAACTTATACAAAATAAATACTGCCTAATATCTTAATTTATTGTGCAAACTATTACTGAAGAAAAAAAATGAGAAACCCGAGAGTAAATGAGGAAGTGTTATTAACACTGCAATGAAGTTTGGTTTGGAAGGTATCACTGACAAAAAAAAACATGAAGAATACAAGAAACCCTGAAAGCGCCTTGTACAGATATTCCAAAGAAATTAGGAAATGGTTACCGAAGAAAACCACAGAAACTACCAACATAACTGAGAACGCCTTATATAAGAGTGATAACATTCCACGTAAGTTTTAATTTGAATATTCTTAAAGAAGTAAACCAACGACACCAGAAGAGCTAAATCGCCGATAAAGGAGAGATAGTAACACTTCAATAATGCCTTATTTTGGACAGCGTTACTGAGAGACGCCATCAGAAACTCCAAGAGAGCTGAGAATAACTTAACATTTTACTGAACTTCTTTCCTGGGAAACCTTACGAAATACTTCTAAAAGGCACGCGGTCCTGCGAACGTCTTATAGGGAATTCATGGCAGCGAACTTCATTTTGAAACCATATTTTGAGAAACCGCACTGATAGAAGCCATAAACGTATCAAGACAGCAGAGAAAATTTTGTAAGCTGTGTCACTTTTTAGAATTATGAACTTTTACGTTTATCTGCATTCCTAAAAGCGCTGCCAGTTCTTGCTGTGACACGCAAATTCCGGCTCTTTTCCCGAGGCAGGTGTTTCCGCACAGTGGACTCACCTGCAGCCGATCCCAGTAGCCACGCGGCCTGTTAAGTCAGTGGCCACTCGCTTGCTGGGACTGCGGGTTCGAATTCCGCGAGGGGCACGGAGGTCTCTCTATTGTGAGTGATGTGTTGGCAAGCAGTTTCCTGCGTTGGGCTGATAACTCGACCAGAGGGTTCCTACCGACTGCTGTGTATCTGAGTGTGATCGTGACGCCTCGATAAAGGGGAGGCGTTGGCCCACTAGGGATTGTCGCGACATGGAGGGAGGGGCTCGCCTAACAACTACTCACACGCCCCGCAATTACTAGAAGAAGACAATTTTACATTTTATTCATACATCTCTTATTTTTACATATTCGTAACATATAGTGATATTTCGTTTTAGAAGAATTTATATATAAACTTTTATTTTATCTACCATTCCAAGCTGGTAACAGACCGACGGCCAAAATCTGAAAAGCCGTATGGTACAGAAAACTTCCTGCATTCGAAAGTAGAATTTTAACCAGAATAAATAATCAAATGTACTGCAAAACAATTTAAGATGAAACTAAGATCTGTATGTGAAAGTATGATTAGAATTGAAAACAATTACTAGGTAAATATTTAAACTGAATAACTAAACTCATTTAACAATGGATGCACATGAATGTACAGATCTTATTAGTTAGATGTGCCGGCCATGCAGAGAAAAGGAGAGGCCCACAACCTGAACAGAAAATTGTTAGTTTGTTTAGTTTGTTAGTAGAGATACATGAAGATTGGTGATTTGTGCCATTCATATGCATGTTGCCAACGTAGAAATGTCATTTATCTTAGCAACTGTACTTGTCATAAGAGTTTCATTTATTTTAACCAGCTGAGAATCACACGACACTCTTGTGTATATAATATCAACAATCTTCAACGGACTCCAATAGCAGTCAGATATTTAAGTAAAATTTGGTTTTGCTTTGGGATGGTACTATCAGAAATGGTTTGTAAATCAAAATGAACATTTTTGTTTTACTGCGAAGTCCACACTCATAGCCAAAATTTAATATCGTAAAGTCCATATTTACAGCAATGCTGGATGTGTCGTGACGTTTACACCCACGTCTCTCAGAGTAGAATTTTTTTCCCAGTTTAAACAAAATCGTATTAATTCCAAAATCGATCACTTATATATGAATATGAGTACGCCATGATTAATTTAATAAGGTTTTCATTACAAGTAAAAATATTTAAGCTTTCTCAAGACACCATGTATAGATGCAAACTTTTGGACTTTGTATCAGTTGTGTCTGTTGCCAAATTGCAGCGGCGATATACATAAAATTCTTGAGAAAGTTATGAAAAACTGCAGTCTAGACGGTTATTATCTGCCCTGCAGACACGAAAGATTTTTTCACGAAGTAGGCCTATTATCTAATTCGAAGAAGATGAACTTGTGGTTCTACCTTAAATCAAAACGTCAACCTATAAAATGCATTGATTATTGAATAAAACGAGATCCGTCGGTTTGTTTAGCGTAACGAAAGTAAAAAATACAATTTCTGTTAAAACGATTTTATTACCTAGGAAATACCTCCGAAGATCTGACTGTAACCACATGAAGACAAAACCTTTGGAATATCATTGGTCAAATAACATGTCAGAACTGAGAACATATTAGGCACACAGACAAGAGAAATAAAAATTCAGACCACATGAAACTGACACCGTTACTTGTTGCTTGAGACAAACAATAGGAACTATTACAAGCCAAACAACACGGTCAATTTCACTGATTTATTTCAGACATCGTTACTGTATGGGTTATATTGAATACACTGCAAATTGAGCTGATGAGAGTAGCAAATGCAATAAAGAAATTAAGGTTCTCTCTTGTAAGGCCACTAACAGGGCAAATTGACCTAAAACTAGGAGGTATGGTGATAACGAGGAAGTAAGTGGAGTTACGTACATCGAATTATTCGGGCTTACAGGGAGAAGGCTCAAGTGAGCTATTTATGCTAGTATTCCGGCATTAAAGTAGAAGAACTGAGAAACACTGTCCAAGATATCGGTCAGGAGAGCTTCAGAATCAATAAACTTCCAGTACAACGAAATAAAATTTTCGACAAACTAGTCGGATGACGTAATAATTTCAGTGTATTAAGTACACAGACGTAGTGAATCAATGGGACACATAGACTAAAATGTGTTGATGAGACAAACAATAGGCGTTCTACACAAAAAAAAACCCCATAGAATCTAGAATAAGACACTGAAACAATTAGTTGATATGGATTGCAAAATTAGATGCAGATAGTAGGATTCTGTTTTGAAAGGTTACAAACAGTCAAACTGAGCCTAAACTTCAAAACATGGGAGGGCAATGAAGGTGTAATTGAAGTTAGGTTTATCAAGTTCGAAGAGACGAAGGAGCGGGGAATTCTGGTGGTTATTTCATGTTGCTTGTCTTGACATTCACATGGAATGTTGCTTGTCTTGACATTCACATGGAAGGACTAGGAGGAGTGCAAAAAAAATCAATTAAGATGTAATTCAAAATTAAAAAGCTAATATTGCTAGCAAGATACACAGCTGGTGATTTAAACATGAAAATTGTTCACGCTGAATTTCGTTATCACTTTCAAGTTCAAATATTAAGTAACGAAGCATTTGTCACTCTACACATTCACAAAAGCATACTAATATTATCCTATATCCCATCTCGACACAGGTTTTTCTTGGTTTCCCTGTGTCTATAAGCAAATGCTGAGATGGTTCCCAAGATTCCAAGTTGCCACTACATGCTTCTCATGTAACCCTCCCAACTTAAATCTAGCAGTAACCAATTTCATGTTTTGTTTACATGTAAAATAACCACTGCCACCAGGTAACAACCCAATTGCAGTAAATAAATAAATATATATGTAAAGTTGTCCCTGTGCATACCACGAAGGCATATAGGGGGGGGCAGAGTACAGCTCCATTTGTACTTAACAACACATACGCTATATTCACCTTCCTTTGTACTGTGTTGACAGAAGAAGCATAATGAATATAACGAAGTGTTAAATCGCGAACTCAACAGCCTATCATATACAGTGTTACTACCACTAGTAGTATCCTCTTTCCCAAATGATATAGCCAATGCCTTTATCTATGTACTAATTCTAACGTATTCACAATAAGGAAAAAAACATAATGTTGAATACCACCTCAGTAATTCGCAACATAATACAGTACCAATACTAAAAGCATCCTATTTCCCACATGTAAAGTTGTCCCTGTCCAGGCCATGAAGGCATACAGGGGGATCGGAGTATATCTCCACAATATTTTTAACCATATATCCACTACATTTATCTTTGTACAGCTAATGTCATATTCACATGAAGCAGAATAAATAAACTAATATGTCGAATAACACCCCACTAATCAGCAACATAATATTTTGCTAATAATAATAGTATCTATTTCCCATACTTAAAATTGTTCCTGTCTATCCATGTAGGTATATAGGGGGAGTGGATTATAGCTCTACTTATTCTTAACCATATATCCACTACATTTATCATTCTATGTACAGCTACTGGTGTATTCACATGAAGCAGAATAAAAAACTAGCATGTCGGAATACTGACTCAGTACTTCGCAACATAATATATTTGTAATACTGGCAGCGTGTTATTTCCTTCATGTAAATTTGTTCCAGTCCATGCCATAAAGGCATAGAGGGTAGCAGACATATTGCTCCACTCACTCTTAACCCTGGCACTAGATGCTATTTCACATATTACATAACCAGCAAATTTGGCTTTGTGTGTGCTGCTTCTGATCTACTTTGTTCCTTGCCAATAAAAATCGCGCTCTGTGGACGGGTATTCTCTCTCATTTGAAAGTCTAAATCTGTGGATATACCATTTTATAAACTATAACTTGTAACAAGCTTGCCATCTTGAAATCAAACTAACTGCTCATCAGTAAATTTTCTGAAAAAATGTCACAACTTTTAAAACTGGAGATTAAGTTTTGCCAACTTAACTGTTGTTTAAGGTCATACGAAGGGGTGTATAAAACAGAAATTGTAATCTAACGTACGGCACTACCCTATACGGAATTATACAAACCATGAACTTAATTAATCTTTACACAACCTGATATTCTGTTAATGTTGCTGTTTTCGAAAGACGTCATGATCAATCTCGGTAATGACAAAAAAATATTTCCCTGCCCGGATTAAATCTGCTGGCCTACTCAATTCAACTCAGCAACACGACAATTACCGCATTTTATTTGTTCCTTTCAAGCAATTTGTAGATACCGGTGGAAATCTCGTAACTTGTGCGTACCGTAATTCAACAAGACGTCCATTACCAGTTCTGAACACGTAGTGTAGCCTGTCGCAGTCACTCGCGGATGAATACATTACATAAGGTATAAAAGCAGATTGATCTTAAAATTAACTTTTCAAACTAATATTTCACGTTTATTTATACCGATAATCATTACTAATAAAAGGCTGAAGTGCAATAAATTTGACTCGAAACATGTAACTTTAAAACTGCAGCTAATTTTCGATGACCTTCACAACGACAAGGAAGCTACATAGTGTTCAATTCTAAACCTCAAAACATTGCCAAAATCATATTTAATGTCTACAAGCTAACAGTGTGTTTGGTTTGTAACGCTTTTTAATATTAATTAATTAATCTGAAGTCATATACAACTGCTAATTGAGTAGAAACTTCAACATACTATGGCGAAACGGAACCTACCCCTATGAAACAAGCTGTGTTGCAAACTTGCAGGCCGGCAGCTATCCAACACACGGCCATCCTTAACGAATGTTACCGAACTTCTGCCCGGGCTGAGGCGGGAATCAGTGTTATGACGTATGTGCCACGCGTATCAATGTCATTGAACTCCAGTGGTGGATTACAAAAATTGGTTGAGTCTGTCAGTCAAAAAATAGAATCCAAAAAATGTGAAAAGTCCAAAAATTTCCTCGACAATCCTTATAATCCGAAACACGTTTTCTCTCTCTTTTTCTCTCTCTCTCTCTCTCTCTCTCTGTCTCTCGATTAAAGGAAAGTCTCAACTGTAATGTATGAGTTAAAATTTTACTGTAACTTATTCCCAGAAGACGCGTCATTGCTTGTTCGACAGGAAGTCAAAACTTTCAGAATATCTGAATTCAGAATATTGAGAATTTTATACATTTGCTTCTTACAGCTTGACGGTTTATAACTTTCGGCTAACAGTTTTAGAGGTCCAAATGACAAATTAAGTGGTAGATTAATACTAGGAGTACATAAGAAATGCTTGCACAATTTTAGCTAAAGAAGCACATACACTTTTCGGGGTATAGTATGAAAACTGTAAAATCGCGACAGCTTAGTCTGGGTAGTGAAAAGGCCACGTGCTGACCGTACCGACTAGCTCTTAGATTTCCGGTTACAATCCGCTCTGGGTCCTACCCCGCATCCAATTGATTGGGTACTGGGGGGTGTCTATCACTTTGCGTAAAGCGTTCGGGACGTGAGGCTGACCACTCACCTCAATCTTAAACCGAGGTCAATAACTGGTTGGGCTAAACCTCCACCGACACATAAGCCTTTACGGCGTGCACAGGGACTACTTTACTTTCAAAACTATTCAACTCATGAATGGGGTGTCACGGTGTCTCGTCCTCAGCCAATTTTTGCCATCACGTGGCTAAAATTATGATAGGCTCTAGCATCATTATTCACGCCCTTTTTTGTGAATTTTTCAGACTAATACTTCTCTGAGGGTACCGCAGTAGGACTAGTACGTATTTTCTGCTTAAGTTTCATCGTACGAATTTAATATCTTTGTGTTGCAGTACGAAGTTTTGTACAAAATTCTGCACCAACAACCCAAACGGAAATTCTGGCCACAGCGTCAAATACAAGTGTATGTTCATGTTGTCCTTTCTAGGTTGTGATAGCTGTCTCCATACTTTAGAGTTGGACTTATACTCTGAGGATGGAAGCAAGGAATTCCTCCGAAACCTTACTATCAATATATATGAACACACGGTGTCACAGACACTCAGAATATCACAGTCTGGACGAATAATCACCGTCGAGTTGGCTGCACTGTATGTGAGACCAAACTTTGCTGACTCGGTTGTTACAGCTCAGAAAGTCAGACGGGTGGTAGGTTGGAATTTTATCATGACCACGTAGACAAAATTTCTGTAGTCCAGTAAGTAATGCACACAGTGCGCTCTTTATAAAACTAATATGATAAGAGCATGAGATTAACCAGTTACTTCTATCGTCGTGCCGAGTCTCAATACAAGCAGAGGGGTCGGGTTAGCTCAGTTCGTTTAGTGGCTACGCTACGATTTGCGCGCTCGGGAAATCTGGGTTCCACTCAAGGCAGGCGAAGAAGTTTATTTTCCACAGCATCCAGACAGCTCTGGGACCCACACAGCATCTTATTCTATGGATTACCGGGTAATCCTTCCCCGGCGGTAAAGTGCCCAAGCGTTGAAGCTACTCCCTCGCCGAGGGCAAGAATCAATGAATCTGTACGTGCATTTCCTCAAACGTCTATTTGGCGTGGTTCTTGTGCATATACTGTATGTTCGAATTAGAACACATTATAAACACTTAACAAAATTTCAAGTTTACATTATGTTTCTGAGATTTTGTTTTACAGAATCAAATTGCTTGTATTACGGCTTTGTTTTTGGTAGCACTGTAACACTTTTTTACGCGCTTGCATTTAATACGCTACATTCTAATTTACAGCAAATCGTAAACCACCGGTGTTGTGGCAAATTTAGACTTTAGTCTACTATCTGCAATTACGTAATATTGTATTCTAATTTAACGCTATCAGATTTATATTTTTATCCTGTCGTCTTAGATCCCCCCCCCCCAGTACGTTACCACTTATGTAAAATTTTAAAAATTCATCCACGTCTATAAAATAATCTTTGTTTAAGCAGTGATATATAGGCTTACAAGTACATACAGGAGTACAATGAAAGGTGGTGTACACAAAGTAACTGAAAGAAAAATCCGCCAATGCATTTCCTCCACTACAAAGAAGTGATATCATCATGGCCATTCTCCCCACCCGTACCACTACAGACACAAGCGGTGGTGGATACTAGATTTTTCATACAAAATAGTACCAAAGAAACAAGACAAAAGCTCATGAAGCAAAGCGGAAGAAAGGTTGTGTTTTTATTTATAGAATGGCATGAGCCAGTTTCTAATATTTATTAAAAATACATACTGCTATACCCCAATATTTGTTTATACAATTGTTCACACAGGAGCCCTTGCTCGGTTTCAGTGTTGTGAAGGACCTATATGTTTATTCGTGGTTTATTTCGTAACGCTTCTAGTAGCTCAAGATTATGGCGTGTCGAATGATTGCATGGTTCCTGAATGATGAGTTGAAAAGGGTTTGGAAAGAATCAGTCGTAGTCAAATTTAAGGTACTCTCCCGGCGTTTGGCAGGAGGCAATGAGGGAACTCACGACCTTCGGAATAAGAAGAAAAATGCTAACATTTCGACCACGATGTTTTATACGATTGTACACAAGTTTTGCAGCGTTGTCACTGCTCCAAGTGCATTGCGCTACCTCCAAATGCCCTCCTTTAGAGTTTACAAACTCTGAAATTCAGGATAATTAAAACTGTCTTAGGAAACCGAAAATTCTCTGGCATGATTTCTAGCAGCTTCATAACAAGTACAACTGTGAAGTTTGTGTTATTTAAAGTCGACTTGCAAATTAATCGTTTGAAGACTGAAATTCGTCCCAATAGCTTATAACACGTAACATCCTAAATCACCGTAAACAATCTTAATGATTAAAGCAATAATAATTCAATTTTCATTTCAGTTTCTCATTTATTAACATGCTATTTTAAGAGCACAGGACCTGTTTCAAAACTAGCACAAATTGTACAAAATTAATAGAATATACAAAACACACCAGCACATGACCAGTTTTGGAAAGAACATGAAATATATAAAATTAATAGGATATAATATATAAAACACTCTTACAGGCCAGATTTACTGCAGGTTCAGAGGGTTAGGCAGTTTCTGAATTACGTAGTAAAAGTATCAGATACTAACCAACCACATTAACCGCGAGTGAACATTCATTGAAAACTATTTTGATGTACGTACCGTGCATTTTGTACAGGTTATTATCCACTCCAAAAAAATTCATTGAATACGTCAGTATCACTGTCGATGGATTTGCCGCCGAAGCGCATCGAGCGGAAGGACAGTCTCGACGTTTAAAGCAAAATCAAACAAACTAAAGTCTCTAAAATTTCGATTTGGCACGCGTAGGCCAAAAGCTTCGAAAAGGGTAGGACATTATTTTGAAGCACGGTAAACATCCTTTAAAGAAAGGACATCTAGTTGACGCCTCCGAGCACTTACGGTGTGTAATGTCAAGTACTTTAAAACATTACCATAGCTGTAATCTAGACGACTGAAGAAACGATGATGACAAACAGACAAAAACTTGATGTGCTTCAGTTTACAGCATCCGAAGAGTGCGAGAATTCCATGCAACAGAGGCATGTACCAGCTGGGTTCTGACTGTAGTTCAGTAAAGTGTCAGAACGCTGTGCAGTGACGAAAAGGAGAATATGACAGTCCGAATTAACCCCAATAGTCTAATAGCCTGAGAGAAAATGTTATCTACCTGTTGGTGAAAATGAAGCTTTGTATCTATAAGCACTCTGAGATCCCTGATGTAGTCCGTTCGTGTGATAGAAGATTCACACAGATTGTAATCAAAACCATGACAGATTGTGTTTCTACAAAAGAAAATATCTCTGGTTTTGTTGACGTTTAGTTTCATGTAGTTTGAAATACACCGCACTCGAATTTATTTATATCGGACTGGAGTAACTAACAGACATAAGGGGATTTTTTTCTCGATACGTTTTGACATCGTCGGAAATGAGAAGACAATTTGAATACGTGACCGCACTACACATGTCGTTTATGAAAACTTTAATAATAATAATAACTAATGGTGTCAAAAGATTCAACGCCGCTAATTTGGAAGTCCTTTGTTGGACCCGATCTAGTTGGTTCTGTCCACCTACCCATACAATGTATCATAATGTTAACTTACTCTCTTTTACCGGCTACCAAAATAAGGTTTATCCAAAAGATTTCCTCACCGAGATTCTGTACACATTCCCCAGACCATTATAGTCACTCGGACTTTCAGAAGTATTTGTTAATTGTTCCGGAAGTTTTCATACAAATGTGCGTAGGTACCACTAGTGGCCGGTTGACATATCAAATATAGTGTTTTGATCATATTTGCATCTCTAAATATGTATTTATCTCAGCCAGTTTATCTATTTATTCCTCTCAGCAAGTAAAATTTCTACGGCTGTTTAACATGTGTCGCGTTATGTTAATGCATACATTTTAATAGCAGAACGTGATTGAACTGCATCCAGTAATTTACTTTCAAAATACCGTAATATCTCACGCTACATGCCCAAATGTATTTTCGCATGCGCCAGTAAGAAAACACGGCATTTTGAGCCCATTTTTATTAAATTCACTAATAATCAGAAAAAATTACATATACAGGGGGTGCCAAAAAAAATGTATACACATTTTAAGAGATGTTATATATGTATTAATTTTTTTAAGTTGAGTTGAATTACGGTAGCAATGTGTAGTAGGACGTTCGCTCAAACGATGGCGTCACCATGCGACAGGCAGGACAGTCATCGGTATAAATGGAGTATTACAATTTTAAAACAGTTTTTTTTCCTTTCTTAAAATTTGTATACGTTGTTTTGGCACCCCCTGTATATATCAATGTCAATGTAAAAGTAAAGCAATTCCTAGACAGGCCTGGACAGGCCCTGAGTGTCCCAGGAAGGTGAGGCTCTCAGATCTCAAGACATTCGGCACATGAAGGTGGAAATTTTGTCAGCCCTACACACCGGCCGCTTTTATCCCTAAGAAATATTCCTGGTACTCATTTCTGTTAGTGGATGAGTCGAACCCAGAGCCATAGTGCGGCAGGAAGGATTATGTCGATGAAAAATTCTAATCGAACCCGCGACCTTCCGGCTTGTAGCGTGGTGCCTCAAACAACTGAACTATCACGTGCCTCAATATATTTACTTCTATCATACAAAATTTCACTCAGATCGAATAATAAATGTGGAAAATACGGATAGAAATTCCTGTACGCCCTACGGTAATGCATTGCTCTCATTACGCCGATTTTCACGAAACTCAGTTACTCAGTAACATTCTGTGGAGATGTCCTGAGCCGAATTTGATACAAATCAGACGAAAAATGTAGAAAATGCGGGAACAATTTCATTTACACATTTCAGAAGAGTAAGGATAAACATTAACCGATTTTCACGAAGCTCGTAATTAATAAATTACATCACATGGAGACTTCCTGCGCCGAATTTCATCCAGATCGTTCACGACCTACTGATATTACGGGTGTAAATTCATTTACGCCCTAACGGAAAGTATGGCTGTCACTGCTCTGATTTTCACGAAACTCGGGCTTACTCAAAAAATATTTGTAAAATACTCTGACAGAATTTCAGTAAAATATGACGAACCGTTTAGTTCCTAACACTGGGCAACAAACGGTCGAAAGAATATGTTCTCCATATACCGCCTTCCTTTTTACTTCGTAATGGACACTTAACAAATAACTGTCTGCAGACGAGGAATAAAGAAGAGAATTAGAGAAGGGGAACACGCAGGAAAGTCTGTGCGAACTAGAAGCGTGGTTCCAACACGATATAAAGCCCAGCACACATGAACTTTGCGGACGCATGCGTTTGTTGGGGGGAAAAATAAAAAGACTTGTCTTTGCAGTTTTAATAAAAATAAATCCAGAACATTTGTGTGCAACGGATAACATTAATCAAGTGATGTTAACTACAAGAAAGGGTCCAGTGCGGGGGGGGGGGGTAAAAAAGCCCTTTGATTTGGGGGTAAAGTACTTCTGGGCCCCGAAGGGTTAATAAAAAAAATTGCAATAAACTTAATTTGAAAAAATTAAATTAATTTTTTTTTAATTGTTTTTTTTAACCCTTTCTGGCACAAAAGTAACTTCCGCCCAAATTCTAGTGACTTTTTAACCCCCCCCCCCCGCACTGGACCCTTTCTTGTAGTTAACATCACTTGATTAATGTTATCCGTTGC
>Ga0123352_10005883_pt1 | contig 18628 bp, 8 predicted proteins | sample TergutLab28metaG_FD_89700 | JGI IMG/M metagenome (GOLD analysis project Ga0123352, IMG submission 89700) | Labiotermes labralis P1 segment gut microbial communities from Petit-Saut dam, French Guiana - Lab288 P1 | ecosystem: Host-associated > Arthropoda: Insects > Digestive system > Gut ... | reverse complement strand
CGCCACTGGTTTCAAGGAACGAAATTATTAAAAGAAAGTTTTTGCGTGCAATGACAGTGTTATAGCAATGACAGTGTTATAGCAATGACAGTGTTATAGCAATGACAGTGTTATAGCAATTTCAAAGAACAATGCTGACAATGCACTAATTGACGTAATTAGGTTTTTGTTGCAACGTAGCATTGTGAATATGCGATTCAATTACTTTCAGCAACTATGACATAAAAAATAATAAGCGCTTCTAATTTCTAAATCGAAATTTGTGTTCACCCTAATCATGCTGCACGCAGTAAAACGTCTGAGGTCAGGAAGCTACGGTAGAACTTTCTATATCCTTTTCTGTTCTGGAGCTGTAAGTTTTCTATCAGAATATTCTAACCACTAGTCGCTTTTGTAGGTTGCTTCTGGCTTCCCCAATCAGCGAGATAAGTGCTTCGTCTACCCAAAGGATGCAATGAGGCCTGTTCAAGCTGCAAATTAAGGTTATGTTTATTATGCTTAATACGTAATAAATGCCTCATATATTAATAACAATTTTAATGAAAATCCCTAGCATATTTTGGTTCGTCTATACCTTTATGAAGCGCTGAATACCTTCTATAAAGCAAGAGCTGTTTAAGTATTTTGAAACACAAAATGACATTTAGTCCTCCCATGGATACACCTCAATCTCACGTACATTTGTTCTTTAAGTAATGTATGTTGCAGTTGTTAGATTTAAAATCTAAATTGAGTGTAAACCAAATACCATTATTTCAGCATGGAAATGGAAGAGTAATGAAAAAGGATTGCCAAACGCATACTTTACGTCATTTTTGCCTCCATTGACCTCGCAGCATGGTAAAGGCAGGTTGGTAATCTAAACTATGGATGGAGTGCGCGCCTAAAACATAGGCAGCCTGCAAATTGATAGGGTCAGGAGTGTGGGTGACAGCTCGCAGCGGTTGAGGGCCATCAAAAGCGCTTTGAGAGCGGGCTGCGACACTCGATCGCAATCAGGCGCAGCAGAGGCTGTATGGACAGGATCTAGCATGCCTTCCGTGCTCTACCTGCCGAGTTTTCTGTGGTCAGAAATAAATAATGTGTACTAAATGCTTGTTATGCTAACCCGTACCTCAAAACATAATATTCTAGGAAATGATATTAACCTTTAGACGCCTAATGTCAACTATAGTGGTCGTACCGCACCGCTAACCTCTAAAGTTGCATTTTATATATTTATTCAACAAATACAGGTATTGAATATTTTAAACGTGGTATATACTCTCCGTCTTTTTCTCTTCAAAATGCAGTTTGTTTCATAATTCTAACATATTTGGTTCCTGTATTATTAACATTTTATATACAGGATGTGTTAAAATTAAAAAAATAATTCCGGCGCCAAAAGGTTAATGCAAGTGGGGGGGGGGGTCATACAAAAAAGAGTTTTGTCTCTGTAATTAAGCGCCACGCAATGAAAACGTATAGTAAGCGGAGATGTAGCTCCACGTATTCTTAATCTCGGTATTAGAGGAGGATGAGTGGTCAGTGAAAAACCCCAGCTGTTTTAAACAGCTGGCCCTCACCTCCCCACCATCCGGAGAAGAAAACTGGCTACCAACGGACAGGAGGCTGACTACACACCAGGACTTTCCTGGACACTACAACGATGTAATAACCATGACACATAAAAATAATCACAGTTGTAGTAACCTGCTTTGCTAGTTATACAGCCACGTGTATTTTTAGCACTGGATAGGTACGACCGACCAGCGAAGCAAAGTTTATAAAACAGTTATTTTTCGTTTTTGAAACAGTTGGAATGTTCCTCATACTTGCACCTCTGTGTTTATTGCCGGCTATTTCAAAGAGCAAAAGCCTCCATTCTAGAACCACGATTTATCCCTTTCATGAATATTTTGTCAAAACAACTGCTTTCCTAGCTACGGTAACCATGAATTCAGTCTTATAGCTGTCAATTGAGGTAACTACGAATTTAGTTTTCCTGAAATTACACATTTATGGAATGTCTGGCAACGTCGCTTTCGCTGATTGTTACAGGACAGCTGTTGGCCCGTAGCAGCTGATGCCCACATGGAAAGCGAGCAGAAGCAGAGAGAGAGGGGGAGAGAGAGAGCTTGTACAGAGTAAGCAAAACGGTGCGTGGCACACATACACCGAGACATTCAGAATAGTAACACAGCTGGGGAATGTTACACTCCCCTTTCCTTGTCTAACCCTTGCAGACTTGTATGGCATTACAATAAAGTTAGCTAACGGATCTCGGCCAATGCAATAACGAACATAAAATGGAGGAAATGAGAACAAGACCCAAAATAGATACGATATTTTTGAAAATACTATCACAATGTGCGAAATATTTTTTTTTGTAACTCAGAAGCATTTTCTCTTCTTGATTGTGTCCAAATGGAAAGGATAAAATATAAAATTCAAATATTCTGCCTCTAAGACCAGTTACTGAGAATCAGTAGTCCACATCAATGTGTTACTATTAGGATCACACATTTTATCACAAAAATTACAAAATGTGGCAATAGTGACAGTGTTGTGCGGCATTTATACAATTCGATACACTTTGGACCCAACCCTTTAATGATTGGAATATATGTTTCTCATACGGTTAGTACTTTGTTACCATAGCAACGGTGACTATGGGCTTACAAACATTCCCATGGAGCCAGTTCACAGTTGAAGTTGCTCTAATCCGTGACCAGTAGTACCACTACCTGCGTGTAGTTGGCATCACCTGTACTAACATGTAATAATTTGTGGATCAAGTTTCGTGAAAAGACTGGGGAAGACGTTCTGAATAGAATTTTCTTTTGAGAATATCACTGTAAATTTTCAATTCGTCATGTTGGTACACTGACGAAGGGAGGAGAAATGGCAGAAAATACGCCAGAGAGTGATCTGGGAAGCATTGAATGCTTTCAGAATTATACAGCACCAGAAGTCTTTATACAAGGTTTAGCTGGAATTGTGGACCAGCAAGATGTAGAAGCTATGATCAGAGCACAGAAACAAATGTAAGAAGTTTGCATTTGTATATTTAAGTGAGGTTATTTTTCAACCATTTCATATCTGCCAAGTAAAATTTATTTTATAATTTTACCATAATTCTTACTGTTGCAGGTTACAGAGATTTGAAAAGACGAATGAGATGTTAACCAACTGCAATGCTCTATCTGTAAATCGCTTAAAGTCAGCCGGTGCAGAGTTTAAGAAACACACGCAACTACTTTTAGAAATGAAAAAAGATTTAGACAACATTTTTAAAAGAATAAGAGTAATGAAAACTAAACTGGCCTCACAGTATCCTCAGGCATTTTCTGGTAAGCTTTTTTCATCTTGCAATAGTAACTTAAAATTATTTGATGTCCCAGTGACATGCCCCTTGTTAGTTACTTTCTTTATTAACTCTTGAAGAGTAAGAACACATTCCACAAATTTGTGCTTTGTACCTTAACAGAAACATCTGTCTGAGAAATAGGATTTATATAATTACAGCTGTGACTGAGAAAAGTTTTAATGTGGAGAAAGAAGAAGAAATTGAAGCTGAAGCTAAAGCAGAGTCTGACAAAAGGAGGTCATCGGAAACTATCACAGTGTCCACAGCAAATATTACAAGGACTGGTTCAGTTAAAGAAACACATTATCACAGGGATAAAAGTAATGAAGATGTGGAGGAAAGTCATGAAGAATGTAAGTAATTGTGCCGTTCCTTATTCTGTAAAAAAAAACTTGTGTTTACATTTCCTTTCCCCTCTCTTTCTTGAATAACGTGAAGAAATTGGCTTGTTTTCATGGAATTGTTTTGACACCATTATGCCAAAACATAAAAAATGTGAACTCATGAAGTGTCAGTGACACTAGATAAATGTAAAGGTGAAATCCCTGTGCATGCCATGAAGGTATATGGGGGAGTGGAGGTATAGCTCAGCACATTCATAACCTAAGTATCAGATAGAAATGAGCATTCAGCTTTATGCCCCGGTGACTTTGCTTCCAGGTAAAGAGCCCCTCTTAATCTAATGGTAGGAGGTTGGGTGGGTACCAGAGCTGGCCTGGACATTTGGACAGGAGAAAAATCTCTTGCTGCTACCAGGAAATGAACCACAATTTCTAAGTTATTCAGCCCACAGCATAGTCACTGTAACTGTACCATTTAATGTAAGGCTCTTAAATTCTGTGAAGTTATGTTTTCAAAGTTGTTCTCTCACCCTATCTGCAGTACACACATGAAGGGTGTTTGAGAACACAATGCTGAGGAGAATATTTGATCCTAAGAAAGAAGAAATAACAGGAGAAATTGCATGAGGAGCTTCACTATTTGCACCATTGGCCAAACATTATTAGGACCAAATCGTAGGATTAGAAGGTCAGGTCATGCAATATCCATGGATGAGCAGCAAAGTAATTTTAAAGCAAAAACCATGAATGAGGGAAAACCTGAGAGACCAGGTTGTGTGTAACAGGATAATATTGAAAGGGACCTTAATGAAATAGATGTGAAAATGTTACCTGGATTCATCTAGCTGAGGGGAGGTTCTAATGGCAGGTTCTTATGAACATGGTAATTTACCATTGGATTCTATAAAAGGCAGGGGAATTGGTGACTGAATGACTTCACCTTCTCAGGAAGGACTCTTTTTCCATGATGGCTTTTGAAAAATATACATCTTTGTAAAATTTCAGGCTTCCACCACAGTATAGTTGAGGCCTTTGCTCTTCTGGGGTCTTATGTTGCATAGGTTGATAAGTGGTTACTGACCTTTCAGTTTGAAGATGGGACTGATGGATTGTCCTGAAATATTGGTAACCATCTACCAACCTTTACTGCATAAGATTCCATGTGCATCTTTTGTTCAGGTGTCTGGTAGAGGGAAAGCATTTGCACTGTGTACACTCACTGTGTAAGTTGCTATCTGCCTTACTCTATCAGCTGCAGTGATAAGGTACCTGGTTTGCTTAAGGATCATGATTACATGGCAATGAGAAGAAATCACATCAGCGTAAAACACAGAACTGTCTCATGTTGAGGGCAAACCGAACACCACCTTCTCTGTACAGTGAAACTGTACCAATAAGGTCTGGATTTTCTGTTCTGTTTTTCTTTTGATGTCCTTCCAAATAAAATTTAAAAAACGTGTCAATTCAAGGGTGAAGCTTGTCGCCAAGAGCTGCCTGAAGATATCAGTTACAGAACTAAACCAATGAAGTGGCTGAAAGTAAATCTCACTTGTTTCATAAGACAGTTTTATTAATTTTGTTGCAGTTCTGAAAATTTTCCCCATATTTTGGACATGGATGGGTTTACACTAGGGCATGGAAATATGTCATATGAATCTCATGTTCTCTAGGAGGTATGAGAAAATCCAAAAGAAAGTCCCCGGATGTTTAAGCTCCCCCACGCAAACACATGATGTGTTAATAGATGGGAAGCCAAAATTATGTGGGTTGGACAGCATTGGAGCTTGGTTTCACTAACTGCCTTAAAATCCCTCCAACAAAAACACAGTTCTGTACCCTTTCAGTCACATGACCCTCAGTTTAGATGAGTTGTGTTTCAGTTCACAAAGGCAAAGTTGATCAAGAGTTGACATTTTGTTAAGGTGAGGTTTGGTTTTATTTGGTTGGTTATCTGTACACCACAACTGATACAAGATCACACAGAATCTTTATCTTATTCATGAAATTTCTCTTCATGATTCAAAAACGGGCACCCAGAGTGTAGTGAGACTTTTGGGTTGTGTGTTTTATGTAGATACAGTTAATTCTGAGAAATACGTAATTAAGATATTGCAAATGATCCGGTAACCTTCAGTGCACAATGTTATTGCCACAGCCACACGAACCAGAAAAGGTGACATATGATCTCTCATTGTTTATGTGCACTTGAAGATGGGACCGGTAGGCTGTCCTCAACCTTCAGTAAACAACTAAAAACATACACTGTGTTAACATCCCAGAAGAGCAAAGACCTTGTAAAATATGTACTAATATAGAATTTGCACAAGATTTATATTTATCTTTGTGAACCAAATATGGTAAACAGAAACTATCTCTTCCGTATTATTTCACTGTATGTATTTTAATACTTTATTAGACACTCCAGGTATCAAAATGTACATTAGGACCACTGATGAGAACTTCTTTACTGCATGAACACATTATTCACCCTTCCCTTGCAACAAGTTACACACATTTTCCACACTGAAAACATTTTTATCTGTGGAAAATCTTGATAAGTGTCTGCCTCTTTGATATATCCATTGATTTTGCATACTCAGTATCCGCGAAATTACTTTATAGTCATTTAAAGCTACTTCTGCTATTTTTGAAGACAGTGTGTTGTTACAATCAATATATCAACCAACAAATGCACCTGTTTTATTGATTAACATTGGGTTCGAGCCCTTACAGTTCCGATGCACCTAGGCCTTATACACGGGCCCTTTGTGCCCCATAATCTTATATCAACTTAGGAAACAAATGCACTTAATAAAATACCTAATTTAGTGTGCTGGACTTTTATTTCTTTGTTTAGTAATACTCCCTGAAGTTTTGATAGGAGCCATCCTTTTGTGTTTATACAGTATTATAAAGTAATTTATTTGATCAAACCCAAAGCATATATAGTCATTAATACATAGTTGACGACATGTTTAGGTTCTAGTGAACCATCTTCAGGCCAATTCTTAATATACGGACATGGTGCATTCAGTGAGTGCGCACATTATGGGATCCCATATTGTTTAGAAACCATTTTTAAAATGGCTTGTCAACAATATGGGATGTTGCTGACTATGTATTAATGACTATGTGTTGTGCTTGAATAAGTTACTTTTATCAGTACTCCCTGAGGATTAGCACCCCAGTGCTGAAACATGTAGGAGTGGGAGACTTGTCATGAATTGTGTTTTATTAAGTGCATTTTTTGGTTGATACATTGGTTGTAAGAATTTGCTCAGTATGAGTAACATAAAAGAAATAGTGTGTTCTGTTTAGCCACTTCTGCAAAAAATATGTCGACATTTACAAACTGCCTGTAGTAGTGTAGAACTTCATAAATTCTCAGCATTGCCATCAAAATGTCCCAATACTGTCCTCTATGTTTGTAGTTGAACATCCTGGGTTTGATGATGGACATTCCATGAAGAGGGGCAACAGTTCATCAACAGACAGTCCCAATGGAAACAGCAACAATGATTCTTCACCATGCACTTCAGACACTGGATGAAGTGTTTACCCAGATTCTGCATGGAAACATAGTGATGTGAAAGCCACAACAGAAACATTTACTGTTGGATTGAACTGTTTGAAACAGGTTATTTGCCAATCCTTAATGACTTACCTTGCTTAATATTTAATGGAGGGTGAAGGGGGGATATAAATAAGTTACTGAAGGAGGCCAGGTTTCTACTTGGACAGAGCCTATGGAGAATAAGAGAAAAGATAAATAAGTAAGTTTAAAAGTGATTATGTTGTATTTTTACCTACCCTCTACACCTCCAAGTGATGTTGTAACTTATATTTTTTACTGTGTTGATTTAAAAAAAACCAGCCTGTGATAATGAGAACTTCTTTATTGTGTAGTAAAATTGTAGCTGTAAAGTTACAGTAGCTTTCAGTATATTAAAATGAATAAAGTTTAAAAAAGTTTGTTTTTACTGCCTTCATTTTCACCGCATTCTGATGTAACATGTATCAGTGTATCATCAGTTGTTCTGTGAGTGCAAAAGAGTCTAATTCTCCTCCAATCCGTTCAGGATGATCCATGATTCACAAATTCACTTCATAGTTGTGCTGTGGATAGAAAATTATCTGTGCTTTCAATTTTACATTTTATGTTTAACCTGTTGTGTGACAACATAATGTGTTTGAAAGTATATTAGTGTGCATTGTTGAAGTTGCATTTCTAATCATGTGAATCAATATGAGTGTGATGAGATGAATACACCACAATGACAATCAAACATGACACTCACAGCAGCTTAATAAAAGTGGAAACCACATCATCTACTATCACATTTGTGAATTTAAGTTCTTGCTGCAATAATTTAAATAGCATAGGCAACAAACAAAGTTCTCCTGCAGAGGTGTTTGTAGAAGGACTCTGCAAATTAACTGAATAATAAATTATCAAACAAACAAAGATAGCTTGGGCAGGGTATGTGGCACATATGGGAGAGAAGAGAAATTAATGGATTGTAGTGGGGAAACCTAGATGAAAGTGACCCCATGAAAGACCTAGACGTATGTGCGAGGGTAATATTTAAACAGAACTTCCATATGCAATACGTGAGAGCATGGAACTCACGCATCCACAGATTTAGTATAGCTGCATCTTATTCTGGATAGGAACAAGTGGCGGGCTCATGTTAGCACGGTTGTGAATTTACAGGTTCAATATAAACAGGGAAATTTCTTGACTAATTAGTTACTTAGGTAGCATCCATGGAGATTAAAGAACGGAACTTTGTTACATTAATATGGTGGAATAGTATTCGTGTTCACGAGTGCAAGTCTTCGAAACGTCATTTTACCACGGCATGAGTTTCTAATTTGACACAAATACAGAGAGTGCAAAGATAACCAGGATTATAACAAACTGCTAACCAGAATTCCAAATAGTTATGTGCAGGGAAAAAGCATGTGGTGTGTTATTGCAAAGCAGTATACGAATCCTCTCTCTGCATGTCCTATAGGATAGCGGCAGAAGGGAAATTATGTAACCCAAGAAATGTTGGTGACCATGGGTACGGAACCGGAAATGAAGTAGTTGTAGTAATTCTGATTGGTAAGTTCCAAGGCGGAAACTAAGGTCATTGATTGGTTAATAAACCATTTAAATAACACTTGGCGAAACTGCTGCTTTTAAACTCCTGTTAGTGCAACGGTAATCTGTTTAATAATGGCTCAAAATATTAACCCACTTGGACCTGGTTCAACCACCGTTACAAAGACAGATGAGGAGACACACAATCCTTCTCATGATAACCATGCTGTAACGAAAAGGCGGGTATTATATGCTTGTAATAGATAAACCAATGAAAAATGGCCCTCATTTTGAATCTTCTATCGAATTTCCTTTCGAAATGCATTTTAAGTAATTAATTGTTCTGTTCTTGAATTAAAATCGTATTTTATTTCTATGAAGAAATAGTTTATGCTATGAACAATTTATTTTTAAAAATTTAGTTATGTTGTTCATGTTACACTTAATGGCAGCAATTAATACTCGGGGTTTTTATTTTCCTGTTGTAGGTTACAGAAGGAACTGATGGAATTAATGGTACGTATGGCATGATATGAAGTACTAACAATATGTATCTGTAAGATGCCTTAGTGCTGGCCGTTCCAAGTGCAGTTACATTGGTTGTTTAAGGTTATGCTGTTTAGATGGTTATGTAAATCTGATTGCACTCTCCCCAACTTGTGATCCTGCTTTATCATGCGAAAGGGCAGGAATGTATATTAGTGGATCAGTGGAAGGGTTATATGTGTAAACTGGAGCATGAATTTTTAGAACTTCCCAATGCTGACAGTATGTAGAATAGCAAAACCTGTTGTTTAGAAGTATAAATACAATATATTACAAGTATGCAACTTTAGATATCCTGTGAATGGCATATTGGTACTCACTAAATATATGTGAATTTGGAATATTTTCCCAAAATTTCTGCAACAAAACACTAATACTAGTTCATAATATTTATCGATGGATACTATCTATATACCACATGTCACCACAAACTAATGGAATCCTCCAGAGATGATTATGATATCATATTAAAACTCCTTCATATTCATATAAAATCTTTAACATTATAGCAGATGTGTCACACTTTATTAAGAGTATTTGTTAGTAGTAATAGAATGACAGGCAACATGTACTGTATAAATAGTAAGATTGAGTTTTCAGTTCATTTGACGCTTTTAATGCAGTTGTAATATTTCCGTTTTTTTTATAATACTGGGTGGGCTGAAAATGACCATGATTGAAACATGTTGCCTTCTTAGTATGACTAATTAACATTAATGTTAATAAAGTTGTGTTGATGGCTAAAAAGTGATTATACGTTTCCCACTGAAATTTCAACCAATTTTATACTAGTGTTTAATTAAGTACAAGTGAAAAAATGTGTATCTGTGCAATGTAATATATGAAATTCTGTTAACATTGGATTTTCTTGAAAACTGACAGCAATGAATAATTTAAACTTACAGCATTCTGGGGAACAATATACTCTTACTTGCACTAAACAATTCACTCTGACATCCTACCAGAAAACCATTTAATACTATATCATATTACACACAGATTCCCACAAATAATGCTTTTGAGTTCTAAGAATGGCTTCTGTTCTGTTTCAGATGAATACAGATAGAAGTGTTTCAGCATTTCCTGAAGGGGAGAGCTTATTTAAGTGGATAGGGACCATTTCTGGTCCCATAGGAACGGTGTGTAGTGTTATTTAGTGTCCATTCTTGTAAAAGTTGGTGGTAATGATCAAACTTTGGTGTTAATATGGTATTATACCATATACAACTAAAGCTTGCATGAGGAATATTGTGTTACTTCTTCCAGTTTTTGCAATGAGAATGCAATTTAGGGTGCATCACAGATTTTGCAATATGGAAATGTTGTTGACATCTTGGAGGAACGTGACTGTGTCCAGCTACATTGTGTGAATTGTATATAGGTTGGGGTTCATTCAGACATGCAGGTCCTAGAGGATCGGCTAGTGCCCAAGCTGAGAGGGTACGACAGCCATGCAGAACCAGTAGGTGCCATGCTAGTGTCAGAGATCTCTGTACCTGCCCTCATGTATCATGTGTTTGATGAATATGGGGAAAAAGGACGTCCTCTGAAGTACACATTATTGTTCTTTCAAATTTGTAAGAGATTACAGATTTAGGAGCCAAGATTAGCTCTCTTTGAATCCTATTAATTAGCTAATTGTGCTTCTCCAGCTGTCTAATCACTGACAGTGTTATAATTCCTTATTTTATAATTTTGTGTGGATTATCATTACTCATATATTTAACGATACCGTCATTGACTCATTACACAGCATTAAATTCTTGGTTAACTGTGAACAGTGAAATATGAAGGAATGTGAAAGGAATCTGTCTTGGCCTAATTTAAGGTACTATTCCAGGATTTGCGTGGAGAGATTGAGGAAAACTATGCAAACCCTCAGTCAGAATAGGCAGTGTAACTGTTCATACTCCAACCAGAACCTCCTTAATACAAGTCAGAAGCCTTGTCACGTGGACAAACTTGTTACCTGGTTTCTGTAGCTCTTAGTATGACCTTTATGTTGTAGACTTCTTGACTTGTGTGTCATTTGGTATCTTCAGGCTGCTGGAGTTCATCTGCATCATATGTTTGAGAGTCCTGTGTTTTGGGTACATTGCAGTTTTCATATTCAGTGTGAATAAGGCAGGAGGATTATAGTCAATGTATATAGGTATCACAGTGGGAGTAAGGTCCAGCATGAAGGAGCAAGTAAAATACGTGCTGCAACATCGGAACTGCTTCAGTATACAATGCAGTGAAACCTGCCCTTACATTTTTAACTCCCTTGTATCAAAATGTTACCATGGCGACTTTGCATACTTGCGAGATGCAATCAGCATCACTACCATTCCTTACATGGATATTTAACTTTATACATCGTTACAGATCTGTGAAAAATCTGTAATGTTTAATGAAGTGCAGTATTTTTTTTAAATGAATTTAATAGACAGTATAGTTAAAGAAAAGACACCTGCCCTGTGTTTCTTTCTGTCATTTTGGTGTGATGACAGTAACAGAAAGGTCACAAACCAGACTAACAGCAAGTGTTTTGATGTTTCTTAATTTGAATTCCTTTTTCTCTACTTTTTATAGGTGTATGAAGATCTGACTTTTAAACTGAGCTTGGAATTCCCTCATAGTTACCCATTTTGTGCTCCAGTAGTCAAATTCATTACCTCAACATTCCACCCCAATGTGGATCAATTTGGGAACATCTGTCTTGATATACTGAAAGAGAAGTGGTCAGCTTTGTACGATGTCCGATCAATTCTCCTATCGATTCAGTCCCTTTTAGGAGGTGAGTGAAGGCCATAGTTGCACATCTAGCTGAGGAACACCATGTAACAAGTGACCTATGATGTTTGACCCAATCAGTATATATGGTACACAGTAACTAGATAACAGGTCAGGCACCCCCTTCCTATGACTCAATGTTTGGAGGGGTCCCTGCAGCTCAAAAATCTGAACCCCCTATAATCATTAGCAAAGTTAATCCCATTTCTAATAACAGGGATCCAGACTACCTGTTCTTGTCAGAAGAATGAAATACAGTCTGACAGAACTGATAACAAATTTTACACAGTAGTCTGTAACTTATGGGGGCACCCTGTGCCATGGAGTCTGCAGAGTCCTTATCTACATCACTGGTGGTACAGGATCTTCCTTAATTGGATGCTAGTGCTTCACCTTTCGAAGAGATCCTGTCATTCAGACTCCGCAGTGCAAGTTCTTCAGTGTCCATCATTTTCTTTTTGGGCACAGAAGTTTTTGTTTGTATATATTTTATGTAATAGTACTTGTAATAGCTCCAGTTGTATGGTTTCTGACAATATTGTGACTGGTGAATAATGAATTTGAAACAGTATGGAAGGAAGCAATCATAGTGTAATTTGAGATAGTGTCCAAGTATCTACTGGATGGACTGACAAAAACCTTATGTAGGATAGTCACACTGTGGGGTGAGATTCAACCTGAGATCTGAATACAGTGCAGAAGAAATAACCACTTAAGATCTATGTTTGTTTGTTTTTGTTGCAACAGCCCCCAGTGGGTCAGGGCCTCCTCATTCACGGGGTTTCTAGATCACACACGACGCACCACAGTCGGTAGGACTCCTCTGGATGAGTGATCACCTCATCGCAGAGACCTCTACCTTAAAACACATAACACTCTCGACAGACATCCATGCCCCTGGTGGGATTCGAACCCACAATCTCAGCAGGCGAGTGGCCAAAGACCTATGCCTTAGATTACTCGGCCACTGGGACTGTCTACTTAAGCTCTATACTTGTTTTAAATGTTCAAGTTGAATGAAACATACAGGAAATGCTTGCACAACTTATGTAGACGTATCTATTTGTATGACTAAAAATGTCTGAAGAAACATGGCAATTTCTTTTCAGAACCCAACAATGACAGCCCCATGAATACACAGGCAGCTGCTCTGTGGTCAAACAAAGCTGAAATGAGACAGCGTGTTCTTTTTGAGCACAAGAAGAGTGAGTCACAGTGAAATTGAAAAGTGACATCAGAATTTAAGATCATGTCTGTGACTGATATTTTGAAATTATCGCCAGTGTTTTTGATCATGTGAACCAGCATTCTCCGTGTGTGTACAGTAACATCCAAAAGCATACACAGCAAGCAGCTGAGGCACACCACTGTATTTGTTCGTTCAATATTGTTTTCATAGTTTTTAGAGTTATTTATTTTCACTTGGGTAAATCTTTAAGAGGGAAAAATTCTTCAGCATGAATATTATGTTTACATTGATTAAGAGTTGACGCTGACTACAATATGAATATAGCGTGTTGGATTTGGATACATACTGTTTTTTGATAAAGGAGAAATGTCTGCAGAAATATGATTGAATTCAGTGCAACACATATTTTGTCAGTAGTAAAATAGTACAAATTTTTAACAGTGCCATCATGTCAACAAAATAAATAAATTGTGTTAATTTGAGTGTTTAATAGATTAACTAATACATAAATAAAAGTATGAATTTTTTTAAAAAAATTTTTGAGGTAATCATGTTGTGCAGGAAGTGAATTTCATCGCTAAATGTGTACAGTTAAAGCAGTATTCGTAAAAGTCAGACATACAAAGAGCATTAAAAAACTGGATTATTACAAATTATTTTTACACTTTTAATCTGGGCTTGACAAATTTTTCTTTGAATCTGGGTGCCAGCTCAAATATATACGAGCCAGACTTTTTTCCTGTGGACGTATGTTACATATACAATCATAAACACTCCTTTATTAAAGTTACTGGTCTATGTGCATATGTGTGTGTGTGTGTGTGTGTGTGCGCACACTCACATACATGCCTGTCAAATATAGCACAAGGTTTTGTGTGTGTGTGTGTGCGTGCATGCACACTCACATACATGCCTGTCAAATATAGCACAAGGTTTTGTACGTTACTCATTCTGTAGATAGTTTTACAATCAACCAAGAAATGTGCTAAACATACAATTCATGACAAGTATTAAATTCATACATGTTTACTAGGAGAAGGTATGTAGTCAAACACAACTTAATCACTGAGGTGTATTTAATGACTGTGATTAAATACACCTCAGGGATTAAGTTGTGTTTGACTACATACCTTCTCCTAGTTTCACACACACAACGGGGATGACACACTTCCTAGATTCCTACATGTTTTGCTGGAGGGGGGTGGGGGTTGCCAGCCTCAGGGATTTTTTTTTTTTTAAAAGAAAAGGAATATAAACCCAGCCCATTAATATAGGTATTACACTGCCCAGATTGGAATGTTTGAAATGTTAAAATTCTAAAATGCGTATAAATTTGACAAGTACAAAATTAGAATATTGTGATATTGAAATTATGCGATAGTCAGCAGCTCCAGGTATAACTTCGTAGTTGTTTATGTTCTGTGTGCAGTATACTAAATTTTGTGTACTGCACCCCCCGACATGACTAACATCACACGCTCCATCTATAGCCGACTAGCTCCTCGGTAGCATGAGATTTCTCAGGCGCATTGTAATTTTGTTGATGTCACCTTGTTTTTTTTTATTTTAGACAATTTGTTGATACTATTTTTTTTTTAACAATCACACACCTCAGTCTTGGCACTGCTTATTCTATACCAGCTAAACATCAAACTACTTAAGTAAGGATAAGAAACCAACTAGATGTCACTTTTGTGTTATCCTTTATTTCTCCTTTACAAGTAGCTCAACATGTTTTGGGCAACCATGTGCCCATCTACAGGAGATGATGACTGCGTAGTGTTATTGCCACATGTTGGTGTTGTGCCGTGGCTGCAGGAAGGCTGTCAGAACCGGGTAGCAGGTAGTGTGTTCATTGAAGAGTTTGTAGCACGTGTGCAGCCACGGCACGAAACCAACACGTGGCGATAACACTACGCAGTCATCATCTCCTGAAGATGGACACATGGTTGCCCGAAACATGTTGAGCCACTTGTAAAGGAGAAATAAAGGATAACACAAATGTGACATCTAGTTGGTTTCTTATCCATACTGAATTATGATGCACGGTCAACCACACTTCAGATTTATCAAATTACTTCTCTCAAAATTGTCCACTTTGCACTCTTCTGCCCCTCATTCTCCAGGCCAACACCTTTTCTCTAGTGAATGATCAAACAACAGAAGGGTTTTACTTTCATTGGCTGACCAATTTAAGAATTCTCAGAAGTAAGCTTAAATTTCCATGGGAGAAAAACACCCACAACATATCCAAAGGCACTAATTCCTTAATTGAAATAAACCATAAATGTTGTAAACACAATGCCAAACAGATTTTCCAAACACCAAGTCCTTGCACATCTTTGAAGTTGTCACATCCAGATGGACATGGGTAAAAGCAAGGGGGTTGAAGGACAGGAATCCCTTCACACAGCAGGTGGTCCAACAGGCTACTGATGTTTGGGTACAGCCTGGATGAGATCCCTTTCAGATCACGTAAGACCAAGACAGGTGATGATATGCACACTGCATACAGAACATAAACTACAAACTTATACCTTCAACTGCTCACAATCACATAATTTTAATATCACAATATTGTAATTTTATGCTTAAAAACATTCTATACATTTTAGAATTTTTCCATTTTTAAACATACCAATATGGGTGATGTAATACCTCGATTGATGTGCTGGGCTGTTATTCCTTTGTTCTCAAAAACTCTCTGAGGCTACCAAACCCCCCCCCCCCCCGCAAAAAAAATCAGGAGTTAAAGACTTTGCAAAAATTGTATTTTATTAAGTCAATTTGTTGGTTGATGTATTAATTAATAATCAAATCACAAGTTATTCATACATACTGAGAATATTCTTCCTACATGCCAGCTACATTTTTCCTTGAGCATGCTTCATTCACGGTTTCAATGCCCAGTGAAGACTTTTGCCATTGTAATGATGCTGTGAAAAAAAGCGTCAGGCGCATTCTGTTCATTGGTGGTGATGGGAAACCTGTTTAGTAATGAAGTGCCTCTTGAACTGGGATTTTCAAACAAAATTAAATATTAGTCAATCATATATACTTCCAAAATTCCAGGAGCTGAAATAAATTATCTAGTTGCTATGGTGACCTGACCCCCAGGATTTGTCAAGCTTTGCTCTTCATAATTTCAAAAACAAAAGTAAGCTCTTTACAAAAATGAAATTTTTGAATGTGGAGAAATCTTCAATTTCATTATTATGCACAGTTTGCATTTCTGAAAGTTCTAAAAGTGTTTAAGATCATTTACAGTCACCCTGTACACTTGCTGATCCCTCTGATGTATGTAAAGCTGTAATTGCCATTTAATGAAACCTATTCTCCTTTCTTCAGATATATATTCAAGAGAAATATCTTAATATTTTTACTTTAAAAACATATTCTTTTATTTGTAGATAATGTATCCATTCTGCAGAAAATAAAATCTATTATGTATGTGTTATCCCTTTCGTTATAATTTGTCGTGACTACAGAATTAAAAGTGCCCGTCCACACGTACATTATTTTCCTTTTATCCTGCTGACTTTCTCATCAAAGTAAGTATGGAAAATAAAATTGTCCAGAGCATTGTTTCCTTACATTTGACATTTTGTATGGTTATACTCTTTGAGGAAGAAGAAGATTATACTGCATGAAGTATTATAAGAAGCAGCAGATGGGACTGTCATTTACACATATTGTAAAACAGTTGTTAAAGTGCTGAAGATGGCTTTTATTATTGTTACATAATATTGCTGGTAGATCAGAAAAAAAAACATTTTTAGGGTGTCAGCATGGCAGCATGTTTGAGATACACTTTAATAGCACTTATGAAACCAGTATTTTTTGCTGATTCTTAGCTGATCAGCACCATCCATTCTACATAACATGCCTTCTACACTGATTAGATCCTGCTGGTCTTGTGAAATGTAACCTTTGGAAGCACATTCTTCTGGTACAACATCAAACAGTAAAATCTGGGCCTTTGATTTGTATGTAGTCATGCACATAAATCACACATCTTTGAAAAATGTTAACCTCGCCAGTTGGTGTAATATATGACAAATATTTTTATTTATTTATTTAATTACATTCCAAAGATCAATAATAGGTAGCACAACCATGGGCTGCAGAATTCATCATACAATGTATAATGGTTCTATATTAGTCATTGTGCATACACAGAATTAGATCTCATATTAAAACATTCACATACAGTTCCATAAAATAAACAAAATTAATATACTTAACAAAATAATGCATACATATTTGTCTTGTATATATCAAACCATTCACATGCAATTTCTTAAAACAGACGAAATCAATATACCTAATAAAATTTAGCATACATTACAAAAATCATGTACAGTACCCAACAACAATCCAATTTGTACAAATAATTTCAGTGAAGTGGACAACAAGAAACCAAGACATAAAAATTTAACTATAGTTAATATAGTAAAGTGATCCCATTAGAGGCCCGGTGTGGCCCAGAGGGTGGGTAGAGGTATAGCTCTACTCTTCCATGACCGTGGCACTAGAAGGGGGTGAGTGGTCAGCAGCACGCCCTGGCCGCACTTTACCCCCAGGAAGGACACGGTACCCATTTTACAGGAGGCTGGGTGGGCCCCAGGGCCGGTCTGAACGGGCGGAAAATCTCGTCCCCACTTTATTTTTTTAATTTGTTTTATCCATATATGCCTATTGTACAGTAGCACAGTTTCAATAGACATGATATCGGAGAATCTGACTGAGATACAATGCTGACAGTGGGAAAGGAGATCATGTTAATATTATTCCAGTACAACTGGTGACTATAGTAGCACCCTCCAGATCCATTGTTGGTCTGAGTCCCGTTTGCATCGAGATAGTCAATTTTTGCATCAGCTGAGGAAGGTACATGATTCTATGTCACTAGTCCAAAACACAAAAATGTCCCTACCATTCACATATCACGCCCATGCTTTGATCGGACTATTTGTCCGCGGTATCCCTCACTTCTACTATGTAGAGAATTCCTATAACTGGAGGCAATATTTATAACATCGGACACAATCCTTGTTCACTGGATATTACCTTAAAACAACGTATGCCACTTTCAAAGAGTCAATGCACCGATGTGTGGTTATATATTTTATGCCTGATTGAGAACTACACCAATGGCGTGATGTTTAATTACACTCATGAAGATTATGTGAGGAACCAAACCGTTCATTCATTGCTCTATGGCTTGTCCAAGACACAGAGGTAGTTTGCCACAAGAAGTCTCCGTTTCACTGTTTGGTACAATTTGTATTTATTTGCCTGCATGAATGCAATGAAGTCACGTAGCGTGAGTTCCTGGT
>Ga0123352_10005882_pt1 | contig 18628 bp, 18 predicted proteins | sample TergutLab28metaG_FD_89700 | JGI IMG/M metagenome (GOLD analysis project Ga0123352, IMG submission 89700) | Labiotermes labralis P1 segment gut microbial communities from Petit-Saut dam, French Guiana - Lab288 P1 | ecosystem: Host-associated > Arthropoda: Insects > Digestive system > Gut ... | reverse complement strand
TTTCTAGCCATAATATCGCCTTCAGACATAAGCCTTGCAAGCTCTAACTCTTCATCTGCACTTAAAAGTGGAACCTTGCCAATTTCTTTTAAGTACATTCTAACATGGTCGTCCACGTTAGTGCTGCCGTCCACAATAGATAAATCAACCTCTTTATCAGAATCGTCTTCAAGCTCAATCGCACCCATCACATCAATACCTTGTGCCTCTAAATGTTCGTAAATACGGTCGATTTGAACAGGGTCTAGTTCAATATCGGCCATATAATCCATTATTTCTTTATACTCCAAAACACCTTTTTTATCTTTACCGAGGCTTACAAGCTCCGACACTCTAGTTAATAAAATATTTTCATCCACGTTTTTCACAAAACTCAACCTCTCTTCGGTATCATAGTAAAGTTACCACAAACCTATGTATTTTTATATGTTTAACCTTATTAGATAGTTATATTCATTTGTTCTATATTTTTCCTTAAATTAAACAGTTCTTGTATTTTTTGCATGTCTGTAGTTTTTGCAATTTCTTTTTCAATAAATACTCGTTTAACTGTTTTAATTTGGTCATTTATAGCCATTTCTATTAGCTTTAAATCTTCTTGTTTTAAACTTGTCATAAAAATTTCAGAAACCTGCCTGTGTTCCTCTGGCTCTTCAAAATAATTTAAAAGCTCGGCAGCGTAAACATTGTTCCCCGCATCATGCGTTTTGTAAATCATATCAAGAAGCTTTGTAAAAATTGCATCGTCCATTTCTTCTGGAAAAACCAACTCGGCAAGTTTTTTTGCTATATTTTTATTAGAAGCAGCTAAATATATTATATTTTTCTTAGCATCTACTACTCTTTTTTCTTTAAGATTGTTAGAAGGTATAAACTTGCTTTGTTTGCTTCTAATATCTTTAAGATTATTTTCGCCTCTAAGTTTTGAAATTTCAGCCCTTATAGCTTCTGTCGAGATGCCAGTGATAGCACCTGCCTCGTCTGAATAAGCGTCAACCTCAATTTGCGAATCCAATTTCGACAAGATGTTAGCAACTTCTTTTGTAAAATCAATTTTCTGTGACGTATCTTTTAAATCGTAACCTTTTGCCAGCATTTTTATTTGATAAGCAACGTGGCTTAGGCTATTTCTTACTTGAGCTTCAAATTCTTCTCTCCCAAATTTTTTTATGTAATCATCAGGGTCTTTCGCTTCATCTAGCGTTATAACTTTTGTTTTAAGACCCCCATTATATAGGTGTTCGATAGCTCTAAGTGTTGCCTTCTCTCCCGCTTTATCGCTATCAAACAAAATATACACCATGCTTGCGTATTTACGCAAAACATTTACATGCTCTTTGTTAAAAGCCGTTCCAAGTGCTGCAACAACGTTTGTAACACCTGCTTGAAAAAGACTTATAACATCCATATAACCTTCTACTAAGATAAGCTCTTTTTTCCCTGCTTTTCTAGCATTGTTTAAAGAATATAGCTGCTTGCTTTTTTCAAAAATAGGCGTTTCTGGTGAGTTTAGATACTTTGGCTCTCCATCAGAAATAATTCTTCCGCCAAAGGCAACAACTCTGTTTTGCACATCAAATATAGGAAACATAAGCCTATTTCTAAATTTGTCTATAAAACCGCCTTTTTGGGTTTGTGTGATTAACCCACTTTTTAAAAGACTTTCTCTGCTAAAACCTCTGTTTTCTAGGTGTTTATATAGCATGTCCCAACTATCAGGAGCATAACCTAACCCAAATTTTCTTTGTGTATTTCTATCAACCCCTCTTAAATCGAGGTAGTTACTAGCTTCTTTACCAATATCAGCATTTAACATTTCAAAATAATATCTTGCCGAAATTGTATGAATTTCATAAATTTCGTTTTTAAGAGCAGAAATTCTTCTCGAGTTTTCTATATTTTTACCCTCTGGCAAAGTGTAGTTAATTCGACCAGCCAAAAATTTTAACGCCTCTACAAAATCAAAATTCTCTTTTTGCATTATAAAACTAAAAACATTGCCCGAAACTCCACAACCAAAGCAGTAAAATAGCTGCTTTTCAGAAGAAACCGAAAACGACGGCGTTGACTCGTTATGAAAAGGGCAAAGCCCAAAATGAGAAGAACCTTTTGGCGTAAGCCTAACATATCCTGAAATAACATCAATAATATCGTTTAAATTTCTAACTTCTTCTACTATATTTTCAGGATAAAACATAATTTAGCCTCCCCAAGACACCGGCATAAATATACTTTTATACAAATTCATCGCGAACCTGTCTGTCATACAAGCAACGTAGTCAAGAGCAATTCTTTCTAAACTTTCTCCATGGAGCTCTTGCATTTTTAAAAATTCTTCAGGAATTTCTGAGTTGTTTTCAAGAAAATGCCTGTAAAGCCTTTCTAAAACGCCAGCAATTTTTTTACGCTCTTTCATTTGGAGCTGGCTTGTGTAAACCGTGTTAAACATATATTGCCTAAGCTGATACATCGCAGTTTTTACGTCTTTACTCATAATTATATCGCTTTTTTCTGCACTGCTGGCAATAACATCTCTAATTAAAAAATTAATGCGTGAAGAGCTTGTATCGCCCAAAACTTCAACACTTTCTTTTGGCAAATCTAAAGGATTTAGTTGCCCTGCCCTGATAGCATCATCTATATCGTGATTTATGTATGCAATTTTATCAGAAATTTGAACAACCTTGCCCTCTAAAGTCATAGGGCTTGCACCTCCACGGTGGTTTAAAATTCCGTCTAAAACCTCTGTGGTAAGATTTAATCCTTCAGCATTTTTTTCGATAAATTCTAATACTCTAACGCTTTGCTCATTATGCCTAAAACCTTCATGCCATAACTTGTCAAGAGCATCTTCTCCAGTATGGCCAAAAGGTGTATGCCCTAAGTCGTGCCCTAATGAAATTGCCTCTGTTAAATCTTCGTTAAGATTTAGTGCTCTTGAAATTGTTCTTGCAATTTGCGAAACCTCTAAAGTATGCGTGAGCCTTGTGCGATAATGGTCGCCCTCTGGCGAAATAAAAACTTGTGTTTTGTGCATAAGACGCCTAAAAGCCTTAGAATGCGTAATTTTATCTCTATCACGTTGATACTCTGTGCGAATATCACACTTTTCTTCAAACCGCTTTCGCCCTAAAGCTTTAGAGCTTTTTGCGGCGTATTTGCTTAAATTTGTATTTTCATAATTTTCGGCAATTTCTCTATAATTCAATCAAATCACCTCTACGAGTAATAACTCTTTACCAGTTTGACAAGCCAAACCGGTAACCCCTTAATGAATATTTTAAATTTAATTCACTATGATTAATATTCTACAAATAATCGCAAAACCCTTTTTATTTGTTGATTTTACTAATAGTATTTTTAAAGTATTCTGGAAGTTTTGATTCAAATAACATATACTCTTTTGTAGTTGGGTGAACAAAACCCAAAGTTTTTGCGTGAAGAGTTTGTCCAGTGAGCTTAAATGGTTGTTTTTCTGGGCCATAAACCATATCACCAAGAACAGAATGGAAAATACTAGACAAATGCACCCTAATCTGATGCGTTCGCCCTGTTTCCAAATTAGCCTCTATAAGCGTGTATTTTCCAAAGTTTTCAATAACTTTAATATGTGTTACTGCCCGCTTACCATCTTTGGTAATCGCCATTTTTTTGCGATCTTTAGGATGCCTTGCAATTGGCTTGTCGACCGTTAGTTCTTCAGTTTTCATATTTCCAAAAACTATAGCGTTATAAGTGCGTTTTATGCTATGTATTGCAAATTGCTCGCTTAAATAATTGTGTGAATTATCGTTTTTTGCAACAACAATAAGACCCGAAGTATCTTTATCAATACGATGCACAATCCCTGGGCGTAAAACCCCATTTATGCCTGAAAGATTTTGCCTGCAATGATACATAATAGCATTTACCAAAGTGCCCGAAAAATGCCCGGCCGCTGGGTGAACCACCATTCCTTGAGGCTTATTTATCACAATTAAGTCGTCGTCTTCAAAAACTATGTCAAGCGGTATATTCTCTGGCTGTATTTCTAATATCTCAGGCTCTGGTAAAGTTATATTCAAAGCATCATCAAGCCTTAGCTTATAATTTGATTTAACAACTTTTTCATTAACCAAAACTTCACCATTGTCTATAATTTTTTGAACAAAGCTCCGTGACTTTTCTATTCTTTCAGAAATAAAAACATCAATTCTTATTCCAACATATTCTTCAGATATAACAAAATTAAGCATCTTTTTGCCCCTTTTCATCTTTTACAAAGAATATAACAAGAACAAACATTAATGCCGCTCCAATAGAAACATATATATCCGCAATGTTAAAAACAGGAAAATTAACAAATCTTACATGAATAAAATCAACAACATAACCTGTTCTAAGCCTGTCGATAAAGTTCCCTATAGCACCCGCCATAACCAACATTAAAGAAAACTTTAACCAAGAATTTGCCTTACCTTTTGGTATTTTTCTGTAGTAAAAAATAATTGCTCCCAATATGGCAACGGTTACAATAACAAAAAACCAACGACCACCGCGAAACAGCCCAAAAGCCATACCATCATTTAAAACATACGTAAAATCAAGCACATTTCTTATTATTTGTGTGCTTCTTATTGGTTGTAAATATCTTGTTGCTAAAAATTTGCTAAGTTGGTCTATTAAAACCATCACAAAAACTATTACTATTTCTTTTATTTTCATAAAATAATTTCTCCCTTATATACATATAGAGCTTATTATAACATAAAACGTTACATTTATAAATAAAATATTTTTGAGGTGATTATATTGAAAAATAATTATATAGTTCGGCTTTCTTGTGGCAAGCTTATATGCTTTTACCGTGATACTAAGAAAAACCTTTGTTATAGGGCATATAAAAGCTTTTGGCAAAGCGAAAAAATTCTCTGTGAAGAAATACAAAAAAACTATACTGTAACTATTACTGAAAATGATGATATTTATATATTTTTCCAAGATGCTAACGGAAATATATTGCTACTCACAAAAAAAGCAAGCCAAGAAGATTTTTCGCAAAGAATTGTTTTAAAAAATCAATCCGATACCGTAAAAAATGTATTATTTAAACCATTTTTATCAAAAAACCAAATGAGTATTTTGTATAATACACCTAGTGAAAATAAGGCTCACAAACTTGTGCTTCAACCCATGTCTGAAAACGGCACATGGCAGCAATCCAAAGAAGTAGACACTTTTTTAGAATATAAAAATAGCCTTTACGATATTCAAGAAATGTCTAATTCTCAATATATTTCATTTTACAAAAATCGGGAAAATAATATCGGATTTAGAGAAATAACTAAGGAACGGTGGGGCGATTTTAATTCCATTTATCCATCAAACCCCAATATCCTAGATACTGTTTTTCTTACAACAACACATGGTATTCATTGCCTCGCTATTGTAAAAACCATGTTTTCTTCGCAACTTATTTATAAAGCACAAACCAATAATGGGCTTACCTCTCCAAAAATAATTTGTGAAACACCAAATATCGAAACGCCTTTAATTTCAATAGCTAAAAATAATATTTATATCACTTTTGTGGCTAATAATCAGCTATATATGTCCGTTTCAGAAGATGGCGGGTTAACTTTCAAAAATATAGAGCAATTTAAGCAAAAGTTTTGTAAAGAGCCTACAAGAGCTATTTATATTTCCAACAAAAAAATGGATGAAAAAAACTTTTTCATTAGAGATGTTTATGTAGATTCATTAAAGCCATGGGATATTCAGTTTATGCCCGATTTAGTTTCCGATTTCTTTTTTGTGCCTACGCCTCAAAAAAAAGAGCCGCAACCTGTTATTCAGGAAAAAGAACAAACAAAAGAAGAAAGCCAAAACTTTTCAAAAATATCTGAATTATTAAACGAACGGATAAAAAAACTCGAAGCCGAAAAAAACTCTATTAAGAGCGTCGAACAGGCGTATTTAAAAAGAATTAAAGCCTTAGAACTAGAATTAGCTAAAAAAGTAGAAATACCAAAACAAGCTCCAAGTTTTGACAATATTTGTGCTTCTCATATGATATACTCTAATTTACTTACAAAAGATACCACAGAGGAAATTGAAGAAATTACAAAAGAGGAGACGTTAAACCATGGAGAAGCCAGCAGTTTTGAGGAGGAATCAGTCGAAATCGAGAACAGCGACTAGACGTATACATACAAAAAATAAAAGTTTGCCTATGTTTATATTAAGCTTAGTGGGGTTCTTTATTGGAAGAGTTGCACTTTTCCAGTTTATGAACCCCATAGCCCTAGCATATTTAACTTTTTTTATGGGCAAAACCTCTAAAACGCTTTCAATCTTTGTGTTTACAGGGATTGGTATTATAACTCGTTTTGAAGGGCTATATACCTTAAAATATATGGCTATATTAGTAGTAGTATATATCATAGATGTTATTTTAAAAGGGCTTTCTATAAAGCTTGATAGAAAATTTGCAGCCATGATAACATCTACAATTGCACTAATATGCGGCTTGATTTTTGCGTATTTTTATCAAAGCACGTATTTCTTGTTTTTAGCTGTTTTAGAAGGAGTTTTAGTGTTTTCGCTCTCGTTTATACTAAAATCAGGAATAGAAACATTTGAAAAATTTAGCTTTAAAGACCTATCTAACGAAGCCCTTATAAGCCTAAGCCTTGTGCTTGGTGCAATTATTTGCGGTGTTGCCGATATTTACATAGGGAGCATATCACTTAAATTTTTATTTTCGTCTATCGTAATTTTAATTGTTGCCTACAGTGGCGGAGCGGTTTACGGTGCAACAAGCGGCGTTTTGCTTGGCTTTATTTTAACGCTTATGGGGTTTTCTAACTATTCGCTTTTGGGCATTCTAAGCATTGCGGGACTCATTGGCGGAGTTATGAAAGACACAAAAAAAATAGGTACAATGGGCGGATACTTAGCTGGCGGACTTATAACCTCTTTATATCTTGATACTGGCATATTAAACTTAGGGCTTTTATACAGCGTTTTGCCTGCACTTGTAATATTTTTCTTTATACCTGAAAAATATTTTCCTAATATTACTGGCACTATAAAATCAGCACCAAAAAATTCTGAAACCTACTTAGAAAAAATTAGAGAACTAACAACCGAAAAACTTGATGGCTTTTCTTCGGCTCTTAAAAACCTTAGCTTAACTTTTAGCGATATTTCAGAGAAAAAGACAATGCTAATGCAAAAAGATGTTTCAAAAATAATAGACGATGTGCTAGAAAAGATATGCGATAACTGCCCAAACTCAAAAAAATGTTGGCAAGAAGATTTTTATTCGTCATACCAGCTAAGTTTTGCACTTCTAGAAATTTGCGAAAAAAAAGGATATATCAAATTAAGTGATTTAAAAGAAGAACACTACAATACTTGCGAATACTTAGAAACCTTTGCCGATGAAATAAACAGAACGTTTGAAATATATAAAAACAATCTTTACTGGCACAACAAAATTGCAGAAAGCCGCGAGCTTGTTTCAGAACAACTTTTGGCAGTTTCAAGCGTTATAAAAAATTTATCAAACGAGGTTGATTTTTCTTCAAGTTTTAACAAAAGTCTTGAAGATAGAATTACTTCAGAACTTAAAAAAGATAAAATAGATTTTTCTGCGATAAGCGTTTTAGAAACGAATGAAAATAAATATGAGGTAATTATAAATAAGAATAATTGTGATGACAAAATTACCTGCACAAAGGATATTGTACCAGTTTTAAATACAATTCTTGGTAGAACAATGAAAAAGGCTGATGCTAAATGCGCAAATCAAAGTGTTTGCAGGCTAAAATTTAAAGAAGACGGAAAATACCGCATAACAACTGGCGTTTCTATGGCAGCTAAAGAAGGATACGCTGATTCGGGCGATAGTTATTCTATAATGAACATACAAGGCGACAAAAGTGTTTTGGTACTTTCCGACGGAATGGGTTCGGGCGAAAAAGCAGCAAACGAGAGCCGTGCAGCCATCGAAATTTTAGAAGAATTTATACAAACTGGATTCGATAAAGAAACCGCTATAAAAATTATAAATTCAGTTTTGGTGTTAAAATCTGCAAGAGATTCGTTCGCAACATTTGACATATGCTCTATAGACTTATATTCGGGCTATGCCGAGTTTATTAAAATAGGTGCCGTTTCGTCCTATATCCTTCGAGATGGCGAAGTTTTAAGCATTAAATCAAATTCTTTGCCAATTGGAATTTTATCAACAGTAGACACCGAAATTACAACAAAAAAACTTCGGGATGGCGATATAATTATCATGCTAACTGATGGGCTTACCGAAATTTTTGGACAAATCAACAAAGAAGAATGGATTATAGAAGCTTTAGAAAATTTATATTTAGAAAATCCCGCAGAAATTTCAGATTATTTGCTTAATAAGGCAAAAGAGTTTTCAAAAGGCGAAATAAAAGATGATATGACTGTTTTAGTTGTTAAGTTTACAGAAAAACTTTAAAGTCGTTTAAATCGAAAGCCACAACTTAAGTGCTGGTTAGTGTTAATAAATATACTGTGAAGCGGATACTTCGTGTAGGAAGTATCCGCTTTAGACTTGTAGCAATATTGATATTTTAGCCTCGAAACTTCGCTCCTCACGCTCGTTTCTTACCGAAAATTTTGAATTTCGCTACAAGTCTTTTGTCTGTCCGCAAGTGGCATACATTTGTTGTTTACTGAAAACGGCTGTTATATACCTATTTTACAAACCGTTTCATCATCAATAACACGCCCATCTTCCATAAAGCCGTATGCAGCGAAGGTTCTCTTTGAAGCGATATTTTCAGGAACATATGATGCAAAACACCAATTCGCATCACCAAGAAACTTTGCTTTTACCTTTTCCATAGCAAGGCGGAGGATTTCTTTGCCAAAGCCCTTTCCTTGATGCTCTTTGTCCACAAAAAGTCGCCAAAAATAATAAACAGGCTCATCGCTAAAGATTCCATACTCATCATCTTCTTCATTGGGGTGCATATAACCAATCATCGCAAAACCGACCATTTTTCCGTCAGAGTATGCGGCAAACGGAGCGGCACGGTTGCCTTCGCCATTTTTATCATATTCCTTGTTTGTGTCATAGGCTTCTGCCAAGCTGTATGAGTTTGCTGCAACAAAATTATATTGTTCTTCCGTTACGCTTAAATGTACACATTCTGCCATTTCTTTATCTAAAATGCATATAGGTTTTAATTCAATCATAGTCGAGTCCTCCTTTATATAGCAAAACGAACGATAATGTCTTTACGGTTATCTTGACCGACCGATGACCAATCAAGGTCGGTTTTGGCAAATCCGACGCTCGAAAACAGCTCTGCCATGCCCTTTTCGTTGGGATGATACATGACGAAAACAGCGAAGGCTTCCCCAAAAGGCTTTTTAAGAAACTCGTCAATCAACGCTATTACAGCTGCTTGTTCGTACCCCATCCCGACAGAATCCTTGTCAATTGCAAAAGGATGTATATAATAACAAGCCTCCTTGAAAAGGCGGGATTCAGCAATATAATCGAAAGTAAAGAGCCCAATCATTTTGCCGTCGGCATAAATGGCACGGCATTCACGCACCCCAGTCCCAAGTTTCCTGCGGGTACGCTCAAAGATAAGGGACAGAATTATTGCATTAGAATCCACATAATCCACCCGCTCTTTCGGAACGTTAAGGGCTATACAATCTTTCATTTCTTCGTCTAATAAAGTGATTTTTCTAAGTTCTATCATACTAATATCTCCTCAAAAATTTTCAGATTTTATTATTGCGTTATTACCGCTATCAGCGGCAAAAATTTTGTCTTTAGCCCTCAGCAGAGCCCACAAGTTATGGCAGCACCTAGCCGCAGAGTGGGTCACACACTCCAAGAGAAGTTGTGAGAAGAGTCGCCGCCGACATCATTTACCCCTGTGCCGATTGACAAAATACCGACAAGGATTTGAGGGTGTATTCTACAAGTATACCACAACCAAAGAACCCTTTCTACACTTCTATCGCTATTAATGGCACAATCAACTCTTCTTTTGTCCATCCTGCATGTGCACCTTTAAAATCGTTATATTCGCCATTTATATCTTTGTACCATAATGCAATATCTGCCACTGCAATAGCCATATAATCGCCTACAAAATCTTTAATTTTCGAGTGTTTTTCGCCTATTCCCAAAAGCTCGCTTTGTAAAAACTCATCATGTGTGAGTAGCCAAAACTTATCAGGAAACGCCTCGTTGAATACTTTTGGAAATTCTTCTATGTGCCCATCTTTAACATAAAATGAACAACACCTTGGCTCAACGCAAATATGGCGTATTAGCATCTCATTTATCTGTGGATAATCTTCAACGCATTTCATTGTAATATCTGTCATGCCATGATCGGCAGTTATCAAAAACAGTGTATCAGAAAGCTCATTCATAAGCATTTCAAGCTGATTATTATAATCAATCATCATTTCATTTACACAATTAGCCAAAACCCCAAAATCATGCATAGCATGGTCGGGCTGAGAGTGGTAGGCATATATAAATTTTTCCCCATCTTCATCACACAAATTTTTAATAGTTGCACAAATATCTTCCATCGTATTTACAATATACTGGTTTGAAAAAGCCGATACATAGCAGGTTCTAACCTTGTCGCCAATTTTATCAAAAATGCTCTCATAAGCTAGATGTGTGTGTGATTGATGTTTTTCGCTCGCTTGAACCAATGTTCCGCTTTCGTTATTTGAATACAAATCAACGCATTTATCCACCTCTTTAAAATAGCAAGACCAGCCAATCCAGCCATGTTCTAAAGGTGTTTTGCCCGTTAATATCGAAGTGGTTGCCGCTGTTGTTGTTGGAGGAAAAACACTTGATATTTTGGCTTTTACATTTTTCCTTAAAAAAGCATTTTCAGGCAAATGTTTTTCTAAAACATTTATCCCCATACCGTCCATAACCAAAAGCACAATATTTTTGTAATTCAACTTAAGCAAATCGTCTACAATAGGCAATGTTGCATGATGCGGCACTTTACCGTAATATTTTAATAACGAGTTTGTAATGCTCATAATACTGTTGTCGTAATTAGGTTTTAGCATATTTTTCGCCCCTTTGCATTACAGTATAACATAACTATTTATCGGGCACAACACCTACCCTATTTATTGTGCCACCACTTGGGGTTCGCATTTTCAAAACGGTTGCTCTCGTTGCAAATCCATACTTAAGCGGAATAGTAACTTGCCCTACCCCCTTTCCAAAAGTTTGCGTTCCTATAACCGTAACATTATCAAGGTTTTCACGAAGTGCCATCGTTAGCCCTTCGGCGGCACTTGCCGTTTTATCATCTACAAGAATATATATATTTCCGTATTCAAGCTTAGCGTTTTTCTCGGCTTTTACAATTCTGCTAGTTAAAGTGTGCCTTGTTTCCTCTTTTGCTATAATATCGCCTCGTTCTAAAAATAAATTGGCTATTTGGTACATCGAGCTAAGGCTGCCACCTAAATTACCACATAAATCTATAATTATATTGTCATATTGCTCTAATTTTTTTACGTTTGCTTGAACAAACCTATTTGTATGCCTTGAAAAGTTAGGAATGTAGATATAAACAGTGTTACCCTCATGCTCTTCTATAAATGCAAGGCGTGCTTCGTCACGCTCATAGTTTCTTGCAAAATCGTATTCTGCTGGTTTATATAAAAATGTGTATGGGTCGTCGCCCACTTCTTGTAGCTTGTTTGAATATATCGCTATAACTGTTTCATCAAAATTTCGAAAATAGCTTCTAAAGTTTTCTTCACCTATGGCTTCTTTGTAAATTTCATTTAAAACAGTGGTATCAGTATAATTATAGCTAATCAAAAACTTAAACACCAAATAATTATAATTTGTGTAAATAAGCCATATAGTAAAAATTGTAATTAAAATCGTTATAATTCGTAACCTTTTGTATTTTATTTCTAAATTTTTTTTGAACAAACCCATCAACCCCATTGTTTATTTGGTTTTATTATGTTATTATTAGTATATATTAATACAAGAATCTTGATTTACAGGTTCTGGAGGTGTAGAAATTGAGCAAAGAAAAAACTGGCACAAAGCTAATTGCAAATAATAAAAAAGCGTATCACGATTATTTTGTTGAAGAAATTTTTCAAGCAGGAATAGAACTTGTTGGCACAGAAGTTAAAAGCCTTAGAGCAGGCAAATGTAACCTTAAAGATAGTTTTGTTAAAGTAGAATCGGGCGAGGCATTTATCAACAATATGCACATAAGCCCATATGAACACGGCAATATATTTAATAAAGACCCAGTTAGAAAACGCCGCTTACTCCTGCACAAAAAAGAAATAGATAAGCTTTTTAGTGCCGTTATGAAAGACGGCTTTACAATAGTGCCTTTAAAAATTTATTTTGATAAAAGCTTAGTTAAGGTTGACATTGCACTTTGTAAGGGTAAGAAAAATTATGATAAGCGTGATGCAAGTGCACAAAAAGTTATGCAAAGGGAAAGCGAGAGAATTTTAAAAGAAAGAGAAAAATAAGAAAGAGTGAATATAGTGAATTTAGAGTTTAGAGAAATAATAGCATCTGATTTTGAAAGCTGTGCAAAATCGTTGATAGAAACATTTAAAGAAGAACCATGGAATGAAATTTGGACCTACGAGCAAGCTTATACTCGTATTGAGGAGCTTATGGCCAGCCGTATGTCGCGTGGGTATGTTGTTGTTGATAGTGAAAACATCGCCGGAATGTGCATTGGAAGAATAATGACTTATATGGATTTTAAAGAGCTATGGGTTGATGAATTTAGTGTTAATCCAAATTATCAAGGTCAAAACATTGGCAGTAAACTTATTGAGTTTACTAAATCTAGCCTCTTAAAAGAAAATGTAAGTAACTTGGCATTAACGACTGAAAAAGGATCTCCCGCAGTAAAATTTTACGAAAAAAACGGGCTTAAAGTAAGTGAAACTATTGTTTTCATGCATAATTAAAAAAGTATTGTGTTAATCCACAAAAAGTGGTATAATATATGGGTTAAGCGAGTTAAATTTAGAACTGCCCAAACAAGTTTACTTGTTTGGAAGTTGAAATTTGAACGAGCACCACAATACGAGTTCTTTTGTGTTGCAAAAGAACTCGTATTGTGGCTCGTTTGAGAGTATTTTTATCTCAAACGACATAAAATGATTAAAGGAGCTAATAGATATGTTTAAAATAGTTGCAAAAAAGCAGTTAAACGCTGTTACAACATGGCTTGATATAGATGCACCAAAAATAGCCAAAAAAGCTCTTCCAGGGCAATTTATAATTTTTAGGATAGATGAGCAAGGTGAAAGGGTTCCACTTACTATTGCCGATGCGAACAAGGAAAAAGGCACTGTTACTATTATTTTTCAAGCAATTGGCCGTTCTACAAAAATGCTTTCAAGCATGAATGTTGGCGACTATTTACAAGATTTTGTTGGTCCTTTAGGAGTAGCTACACATATTGAGGAAAATGTTAAAAAGGTTTGCGTTGTTGGCGGCGGCGTTGGTTGTGCAATTGCATACCCACAAGCTAAGTTTTTGTTTAACCAAGGCTTGGAAGTTGATGTTATTGCAGGCTTTAGAAATGCCGAAATGGTTATTTTAGAAGAAGAAATGAAAGCCGTTTCAACAAATTATTACTTAACTACAGACGATGGTTCTCACGGCGAAAAAGGCTTTGTTACTGATAAATTAAAATCACTTATAGATAATGGCCGTGACTATGATTTAGTTATCGCAATTGGTCCAATTCCTATGATGAAATTTGTTTCAAAAACGACTGAGCCTTATAATATTCACACACTTGTATCACTAAACCCGATTATGATTGACGGAACAGGTATGTGCGGCGGTTGCCGTGTTACAGTCGGCGGCGAATTTAAGTTTGCTTGCGTTGATGGCCCTGATTTTGACGGACATAAGGTTGATTTCGATGAGCTTATGAGAAGAAATAATTTCTACAAAAACCAAGAAACTCATGATTCTGATAATTGCAGATTATTACAAGGAGGTTCGGAAAATGCCTAATATGTCGTTAAATAAAATTCCAATGCCAGAACAAGACGGCAATGTAAGAAATAAAAATTTTCTTGAAGTTACAACAGGCTACACCGAGGAAATGGCAAAAGAAGAGGCCGATAGATGTTTAAATTGCAAGCACGCACCTTGTGTTGCCGGTTGCCCTGTTAATGTTAAAATTCCTGAATTTCTTATGCAAGTTCGTGATGGTAATTTTGAAGAAGCTTATAATATTGTTTACTCTACAAACGCACTTCCTGCGGTTTGCGGCCGTGTTTGCCCGCAAGAAACGCAGTGCGAAGCGAAATGTGTTAGAGGCGTTAAAGGCGAGCCTGTTGGTATTGGTCGCTTAGAGCGTTTTGTTGCCGACTGGTATATGCAAAATGTTGATAAAAAACCTAAAAAACCTGTTTCAAACGGACATAAAGTTGCAATTATCGGTGCTGGCCCATCTGGCCTTTGTTGCGCGGGAGACCTTGCAAAACTTGGCTACGATGTTACTGTTTTTGAAGCATTCCACAAAGCTGGTGGCGTTTTGGTTTACGGTATTCCGGAATTTAGACTTCCAAAGGCAATTGTTCAAAAAGAAGTTGATACGCTTAAAGAATTAGGCGTTAAAATAGAGCTTAACATGGTTGTTGGCAAAACTGTTTCGGTTGATGAACTGTTTGAAGAAGGCTTTAAAGCCGTTTATATCGCATCTGGTGCAGGGCTTCCAACATTTATGGGCATAGAAGGTGAAGGGCTTGTTGGCGTTTACTCAGCAAACGAGCTTCTAACTCGTGTAAACCTTATGAAAGCTTACCATGAAGATTACGACACGCCTATAGCAAAATCTAAAAAAGTTGCAGTTGTTGGCGGGGGAAATGTTGCTATGGACGCGGCTAGGTCTGCTAAACGTGTTGGTGCGGATGAAGTTTACATCATATACCGCCGTTCTGAAGAGGAAATGCCTGCAAGAGAAGAAGAAATTCACCACGCAAAAGCCGAGGGAATTATATTTAAAAACCTTGTAAATCCTGTTAAAATTATTGGTGACGAAAATGGTATCGTTTCTAAAATCGAGTGCGTTGAAATGACTCTTGGCGAGCCTGATGATTCTGGCAGACGTCGCCCAATCGTTAAAGAAGGTTCTAATTTCACGATTGATGTTGACGCTGTTGTTATGTCTATTGGCACATCGCCAAATCCGCTAATTAAGTCAACAACAGAAGGGCTTGAAACTAACAAATGGGGTTGTATAGTTGCTGATGATAGCATGAAAACCACAAAAATTGGCGTTTATGCTGGTGGTGATGCGGTTACAGGTGCCGCGACCGTTATAAGTGCGATGGGTGCTGGCAAAGTTGCTGCTGCTTCAATTGACGAATATATAAAATCAATAAATTAGACTAAACAGAATCTACGAATAATGTAAACTAGAGGTGATAAATTTATGCAAGAGTTATTAATATTGGCAGGCATAGCCGCTGTAGCTATACTTTTAATCACTTTTGTGTTATCATTTTTTATGTTTAACAAATTTTTGAAGCGTAAAAAAACTTCAAGAAGATATATGGCTAAAAAAGAGCCTTGGAAGACTATACATGAAGAGCTTCGTGCCGAAAAAGACTGGTTTTTTAGCCTTATTCCCGAAGTTTTGCAAATTAAAAGCGACGGTTACATGCTAAACGGCTATTATTTAAGCCAAAAAAGCCGAAAAACAGTTGTGCTTTTACATGGCTGGAGGGATGATGCTATTTCTAGAATTTCGAGCGTAAAATTTTATTATAACATGGGTTTTAACGTATTTATCCCTGATATTCGAGCACATGGCAAAAGCGATGGCAAGTATATAGGAATGGGATGTTACGACCAAGATGATATACTAAAATGGTTACACGTTCTAGAGCAAAAAGACGAGTGCAATTTTGTTTTAGACGGCTATTCTATGGGCGGAGCAACGGCACTTTCTTTAAGCGGGCGTGCATTTTTGCCCGATTCGATTAAAGTAATTATAACTGAGGGCGTTTACACATCTGTAAAAGAATTGCTACCCACCAAAGTTAAGCCTAATTGGCCTATAATTAAGCACCTATTGCTCATTTTTATAGAGTTTTGGTGCAAAGTGATAGTTGGCTATAGATTTAACGAAAAAACGCCAGAACAGATGGTTCAGCGCTCAAAAATACCAACCCTAATAATTCATGGTATGAAAGACAATTTTGTACCGCTTCATATGGCTAAAAAGCTGGTTTTAGTATGTTCGGCTGAAAAAGATTACTTTTTTTCGATGGACAGCACTCATGGAACTGTAAGCTATTACGAAAAAGAAGTTTATGAAGAAAAAATTAAAGATTTTTTAGATAAGCATTTAAAATAATATAAAATCATTGCGAGCATATATCACGTTTTGCTCGCAGTGAAATGCCATGGCGTACCTTGCTCCTCTTTGTATAAAGAGGGGCTTTATCTATATAAGGGGATTTATAAGATGAGTACTTTTATATTATAGAAGAATTAAATATAAATACTATACTCAAAACAACTCTAAACGACTTAAAGCAACTTAAAACGACTCTAAAAGAGTTAAATAGAGTTTGAAACTAAGATAAAAACATGATACCATGTAGCTATTGGGAGATGATATTATGTTCAAAGTACAGTATACCGTAAGAATTGATGAAGAAGTATTTGATAAAATAAAAACTATAGCAAAAATACAAATACGTCCTTTAGGTACTCAAATTGATTATTTTCTAAAGCGATAGTGTAATGATAGGCATTTCTGAAATTAAGTATGTAATTACTGCCAACAATAAGTACATCAATTATCTTACTATGTAATTTAGAATAAAAAACAAAAAAATAATTTAAGTGATTTCGCAAAAACCTTCGTACTATTTAATATAAGCGCTTAAACTAAAATCTGGAGGTGATGTTTTTGAATGACGAAGTATTGATTCAAAAACTTCTTAACGAAGAACAGGAGGCATTTTCATATATCATTGATACCTATAGCAAACTTCTTTGGGTAGTTGTTGGTGGCATTTTGGGTAAAGTGGGAACGCCCCAAGATATAGAGGAATGTATTAGCGATGTCTTTGTACAGGTTTGGAGAAATCCAAACGCCTTTAACCATCAAAAAGGCTCGTTCAAAACCTTTTTGGCGGTGATTGCGAAAAGCAAGGCACTTGACACATACAGGAAGTTATCTAAATCAAAGATAGTGGAACTGGATGAAGCTATTAGGTCAACGGATGATGATTTGCTTGACTATATTGTAGATAAGGAAATGTGCCAAGAGCTTTTCGTCGCAATAGAATCATTGACCGAACCGAACAAAGAAATTGTTATGCGGCGATATTTCTTCGAGGAAAAACCCGCGTACATTGCTAAAGTAATTTCTCTGCCTGTAAAAGAAGTTGAAAATAGGCTGTATCAAAGCAAACTAAAACTGCGAAAACAATTAGTAGGAAATGGAGGGTTTGAGCATGTCCAATAAAGACTTAATCTCGGAACTCAGTGAAGAGCAGCTTGACGAGTTACTAACGTACACCCCTGCTTTTTCCGAGCGAAATTTAGCCAATATAAAGGCACGTTCTTTTGAAAAAATAAACCACAAGGAGAAACCTGTTATGAAAAAATCTATATTTAGGCGTTTCGGTACTGTTGCTGCCGCAGTCTTAGCAGTTATGGTAGTTACTACAACCGTGTTTGCTGCATGGCATTTCTTACGCCCAAGCGAAGTAGTCGAGAGAACTGGGGATGCTACCCTAAGTGCTGCCTTTGAAAGCGAAAGTGCAATAAATATCAACCAATCTATTACATCCGGCAATCACATCTTCACTTTGCTTGCGGTTGTATCGGGTGAAGATATTACAGACCACCCAATCTACAACAGCACCGGGGAAATACTCCGTGACCGCACCTATGCTGTATTAGCTATACAAGCTACTGACGGTGGCCCAATGCCTTTGCCTATGGATGCAGAATATCAGCCGTTCACGGTTTCTCCATTTATAAGAGGTGAAAGCCCGTTACACATTAATGCGTTCACTATGGGCGGCGGCAGCATTAGTATAGTTGTTGACGGCATTATGTATATGATTGCCGACTTTACCAACGTGAAAGCATTTGCTGACCGTGGCGTATACTTGGGCGTAAATATAGGTGTAATGATGAGTGATATAGCAGATGCGTTTGCACTTGATGAGCAAACAGGAGAGATTATAGCAAATCCAATTTTTGATGGCTCAAATGCGGTATTCCGACTGCCACTTGATTACTCTCTTGCCAACCCGGCTAGAGCGACTGAAATTCTTGAAGCAAATCCGATTTTACAAGCAACTGTTCAAGTAGCAAATAATTACAACTATGAAGCCTCACTAACACCTGTTGACCTTGATACTTTGCAAAGGATGGATTATGAAATGCTTAGAGCATGGACTCAGGACGAAATGGCAAGGTTAAGAGCCAGCGGTAATTATAGCAACAGCATGTTGGAATTGTTTGAGCAAGACCACGCAAGGATGCTTGATGCTGTAAGAGATGGGTTTTACTTCTACATGAACGAAGATGGCTCGTTTT
>Ga0123352_10005879_pt1 | contig 18634 bp, 9 predicted proteins | sample TergutLab28metaG_FD_89700 | JGI IMG/M metagenome (GOLD analysis project Ga0123352, IMG submission 89700) | Labiotermes labralis P1 segment gut microbial communities from Petit-Saut dam, French Guiana - Lab288 P1 | ecosystem: Host-associated > Arthropoda: Insects > Digestive system > Gut ... | reverse complement strand
TTTTAGAGGAAGAGTTGTCTTTTTCTTTTGTGTGTTTTTTTTTTTTTTATTTACGAAGCGGTCGGGCGCGGTTTTTTTTTTTTTTTTTTATTTTTTCTGTCTTTACTTCAACCACATGATGGTTTAGAAACTTTTATTTGCCCCGCTTCAACTCTCTAATCAAAAAAATATTCTTTGGTAGAAAAGATATTGGAGAACAACCTCCAAGTTAAGCCTAGGGCTTTACATTGTTTTACAACAAATGTAACATCAATACACCCCTCTTGCGCTTACCCAGTTTTCTCACACCAAATACTTAATACAAACTGACATATAGAAATTTCTCTTTTATGACAGCACAATGCAGTACATAAACTCTATCAGCAGTAGGCAGTGTACGTAGTTAGATATCCGTCTTAGTGCCCACCCTCTTAACTCAGAAACAAAGCTCATTAGATAGATAAAATAGAAATTAAAAAATTTAGTTGTAACAACTGGCTATTAATTATCAGTCATTACAAACCCAGTCATGTCTACATCCGGACAGAGCAAGTGTTGACATCGGGTTTACAATGATTTTTTTTTATCAGCTCCCCTTTTCTTCCGGAATAGCGAATAAAACCTAACCCGCAGATTCTCTTTCCATTAGTGTCGCCATGGAAGGGCTCAACTAAAGTATTGTTCAACCCAGAGTATCGCTTCTTTTAAATGTAATGATAACTCACATTATCTGTGAATACAGACGACACGCCGGGAGATGAACTGTAGTGCAATTAAGCAAAATGAGGAAAACACAGAAAACACCCGAACTGCTATTAAGCCTTTTATTTGTCCAACTAATGCACACAAATTATTATAAAACTGTTAAACAGTATTGTGGCCGCATATACAGCCACAATACTGATAACTTCAAATGACGATGTATATGTAACCAAAGTCAAATTTGTAACTTTAGCGAAGCACAGGCTGAGAGCTCCCTGATGATGACTTATGTAAACCGAAACATGTTGGAGCATCTATTATAATTTTAAATGATTTTAAACTGTTTAACAATTTTATAATAATTTATGTGCATTAGTTGGACAAATAAAGGTTTTAATACTATCAACATGCACGGTGCGACTACGAAGAAACCGACATGTTAATTCTGACTAGAAATTCCACACATAGCTAAATATCTGAACCCATACAAAACGGGACATGTAACCACTCACGATGATGGACTTCAGGAATTAAAAATTAATGACCGGACAGATTCTTGGAAGTTATCTTCGGAGACATATCTATTACATGTATATCTGGGTAGAAACATGCCGGACATGGATAAAAACACACTTTATACTTCGTAACATTTAAACAATATTCTTCTGTAATCCGAGAAATATTTCACACATCAAACGTCTAGGTAAGAAATTGTTTGCGAATTTTAGACGTAGATGAGAGGATAATTAAAAGAAATAGAGTGCAAGATGGGAATTGACCTCAAACTGGCTCATCGTTTTAGCGTCGGCTTAAAGGCTTTTAGAAATTAATATTTATCTGATCGATTATTTTCTTCGCAAAGGTACTCTGCTCCACAGAATCAGCTATTACCCAACACCCATTCCTTGTATAAAGTTTATGGGATGCGTTTCCTTCGCACACCGCATTATTAGCCAGTTTGTGTCCGAAATCCACGAATTAGGCTGCTTCGTTGCGTTCGCGAACTTCTTGCAAACTTTCGATTGATACTGAAAGCTAAGTGAGTGATATTCCAGGAAAATATTTCAAGATTTCTTCCGCTTTATTAACCCACAACTCAAAAAAGAGGTTGAATTAATTTACACTCTATGTTCCCACTCAAAAAATAAATTTTGGAACTCTTTGTGCCTAGGTGATCGTTTACACTTAGTGTGATTCCGAAGTACCTCTTGAGAATCTGCACTCTTTAGAAAACCAAATAAGTCTCGAACCTTCCAACATCCTGAGCTACAGATTAGCTAGTATAAGATGAGCCATAAGGAAAACAATTCACTGTTACAGAATCAGTTACAGGAGACAGGCAACGTGACAAAGCAGGAGCAAGGCGATGTAATTGTACAAAATCTGTAGGAAGGGGCTGGACCACAAGGATTGCGGTAACTGAAGCGTCGAAAATCCGCTGATTCTGCCTCTACCTCTCAGACTGCAACCAGCAATGGAAAACCCTAAGCTACAACAACCGACCAATGCTGAATGAGGACTCGCCATCAGGTTTTCCACGCCGTTTGCCAAATTCACTGCATAATAGGATTTCGATCCACATTTGTTATAGATCTCGAAGGGCCCCCTCCCCTTTAAATTCCAGATTTAAATCCGAATTACCGTGAAGTTTGTAAAGTGACAGAATATTTTGTAATTCGTACACTATATATGTGTTCATGTCTATCGATACAGAAACTGACAACCCTGCTGGATGTAACCGAGCATCATAGCTCTCCACACAACGGACAAGTTCCAAAGACTTGCATCTCATATTGAGGCTCCTACTTAGCGCTGCAGCGCACACAAGCAACGAAATTTACGAGACCTGCATCCTTCAGTTTACAGAAACACCGGACACCAAATACAACTACATTCCTTTCGAAACTGTCTTAAATCTATTTCGTTATCGATTAATAGACAGCAAACATGGTAAAGTTCGTAACCAAAGTAGATATAAAAACAAGTATGCATTCAGGTAAAGTGTGTTTACCTTGGTCCGATTTTACCCACACTTCTATTATCCAAGCAGATTTCCCTAAAACTCTCCAGCATAAAAATTCACTAAACTTCTTCCAAAGAGAGCGGAAGTTTTCCATTCGGACGGACGGGTAGCCAGATATGATGAAGCTGATACACTTCTGGCGACTTTACGCAAGCGTCTAGTAGTCGTTTTTGCTACTTCGCGAACGCGTGTAATAGTCACTTTTTGAAGCTTTGCAAAGACACCTGAGAAATGAAGTTTACTCTATAATAATTTCATATTTTGCGTACTTAAGTGCCAGGTACGGCAGTAGTTAAGTGCAGGTGGGAATCGAGGATCATTTAAATGTCTGGGTCATCCAGTGGCTTCATCAGTCACCTATTCTCTCTAGACAGCATTTACCCAAGCCGCTGAAGATAACGATGTCCCTTAGCAGTAATGAAGTTTCTAAACTGAAAAATAGCTCACAGTTCAAAGACAGCTTTTCAGAAGACAAAATTTACCACTTTATATTTCCAGCCTCAATTTTCGTGAAGCGGGAAACCCAGTTCTCAATTCCATCTGACTTATAGTGCCTTCAGCTTGTAAGCGACTGTAGCTCATTCAATGCTGTGGCGTTTCACCTCACCTATACGTCACCGGCTCGCACCAAAATCGATGTCAATATTCAGACGCCTACGAAATGAAAGCCTTAAAACACACACCGGTGAATTATGTTTCCATATTCTGTATCATCATGGTAGTTCAGAAACATAAAATTTCTTTTAGTGTGCACGTACGTACACGACATTTGGGTTGTGTCATCTAATGGAACATGTTCTTTTATACAACATTAATTATTAAAATGTTAATAGTGACAATGTAGATTTTTTTTGATTACGCGTCACACAAACGTCCATTATTTTGACTTCATGAAAACGCAGTGAAATTAAAAAATATATGCAAATTCTGACAAGTGGTGATATTTTTCCTGCATTACCAAATATTTCTTGTGATATTTTTCAGCGAAAATAATTTCATGTTAATATCTGAAGTGCCACAACGTCCAGAATTGCGATACTATAAAGCTAATATAGTTCCTTGCCAAAAGATGTAAGAGACATAGAATACTGAGAGCAGCATTCAATAAGCACGTTGTATTTGCACATGACTCCTACATGCAGAATAGGTACATACAGTGCTCTGTGAAGCAAACACGTGACTTCACTGTATATGCAGCAATATCTACTTGTCCGATAATTCCTCTCTTTAAAGGGAGGGTAAAAATGAAGGCAAAGAACTTCGTTAATATTACCAAGACGTCGAATAGGGCTCGATACAAAGAGAACATGGGTTAATGTGGGCAGCCAGCAGCAATGAAGCCGGTAATAGTGAACCTGGCAAAGACGTGTATAAAAGGCATAACATAACGATGTCTTAATGTTGGAGACTGTTTTCGTTGGTGTGTATTACGCAGTTTCAATATTTTATCTGACAACTGCCGCTTTTCACTCTCGTTTATTGCATTAACGTAGCCTCTTATCCGACAGTCCGCACGCGGGGCGAAATATCGACGAGAATTGACAAAAGATGGTTGTCGGTAAGCTGTAACAAAGATTAATACAACCGTAACATTTGCGGTTTATTAGATTTGTATGTGGCTTTCGAACTGAGTTCAACTGACCACAATGAACGACGTGTGTGTTCAGTTACACCAAAACTGGACATATTGGGCAGGTGTTTTGGTCTCTGTTTCTCAGAGCTGAATGCCATATTTGAAAATAACACGCAGTTTTCAAATTTTTTGAATACATTTATGTACAAACACGGACAAAGTACGGAAGTATTTAAATAACTGTGAATGTATTAAAACTGTGTTAGTGTCTACACAATTACAGGTATGACCGTCTCTAACCGGAGATAATTTCACGTCTCCTTTTTTAAGTCAAAACAACAGGAAATCAAACCAACCGCTGAAGTGCAGGATTGAAATTGAAACTGGCAAAAGGCGTTCACTTTGACCATAGTGTAATAGTACCTCATCCTATTTTTACAATTAATTTTGGATGTTAGTATCTCATAGGCCTAATATTACATAACATAAAATTATTTCTTAATACAAGTAAATGAAAACTGTGAATTATTAGGAGTTAGAAGAGAAATGGGCTTTACTTGTGTTATACTATAGTATTTAACTTCAAACACAGTAACACGAACACACTACAGTACAGTGTACGTACTAACCTATATGCAGGTGTACGCCGTTGGAAACAGCCCACATCAGACAGCGCCATTCCACCAGTTTCGTGACTCTGCAGCCCCATATATTTTTGTGTTGGTTCTTTTCTCTAGAATTACTCAGTTCATATTGCAAGGACTCAGATTTGTACATGAACAAGTTCCTTCAATCCACACTCCACAATATACGACGGCAAACGCAATTATGCACTGTAATTCTCTCGCAATAACACGCAACGAAATACGAAGTTAGAACAAACATTACGTCAGTCACTCTTGCACGCATGGAAACGACTGTGACTGTCTTCATTTCCGTTTACAAGTGTTCGGGAAGGTTCGTTACTTTCCGTAACGCAAACGCTCGGCGCGAAACTTCAAAACGTTTGAAGCAACACGAATGGATAGGGAAAAAAATTGATTTCATGTTCTAACAAAGAATACCTGAAAGAGAAAAGAATAGTGCCAATCATTTGTGTTACATTTTACTCTCTGCCAAACTAAAACAGGTGCAACATTAGAAAGGGGTTCCAGATTTTAGTAGAAGTAACTAGAAAGCTTTTATTTTATCAGTAAATATTATTTCGTCCTTAGTAGTGAGTATGAATGATTGCTAGGGATTCTGAGTCTTGAAGTATGCTTGCAGTTTATGGTGTCAATAGGCTTCTGCATTTAAGCTGCAAACAAAGAAAGGAAGGAAACAAGGAAAGTGGAAGAGACGCGTCGTGGGCCACTATAAACACACATACACAGTTTCTATATACACATCCACCAACTACTCCCCTCCCCCACCCACTGACCAACTTGTCAGCTAGTCAGATAGTTCGGTAGGCAGCAAAATTATACCGGTAAATCTGGACCAATTAAGATGTAAATGTAGGAGCTCACACATACATAAGTCTCCTTATGTACGTATATTTATGGATACGCATGGACGTGGACACATGCGATTATAAACGTGTCATTTTGCGTTGTTCGTTCTTACTGTTACTCTTATCGACACCTCATATGTAGTAACCGTCAAGCCGTCCCAAAAACTAGTGCGTTTGATACGTAGCGGCACTGCGGAATTTGTGTCATGTCTAATGTTTGCCGCACGTCTCAGCCCGTAATGTGTGCAGAACATTATCATGAAGAAGGAAGGTATTGCATACACGTGGCCTATTATTCTGTGTGTTTACTTGAATTGCCTTCCTCCGTCAGCCACAATTAAAGGTGCGACATTGGGTAAATATAAAATTATTATAACTTCACTTCCATCTGCTTATTCACTGGTTAACTGATATGTTACACGTACTTAAGGAAGTCTCTACTACATAAATTGTACAACGTTAAATAAAGTGAGATGATAATAATAAATTTAATTGCAGGTTCGGAGAGCTGGCCCACTTACATTACTTCATACAAAAAAAAATCGCAGAAATTGTCAGTATTACCGGCGTTCAGTTGCAGATTCAAACTTGGTACCGTCCTAAAACAAGTCATGTATATTAGGACTGTGCAAAACTGCTCGGTTTCTGAGCAAAATGTAACAAATGACTCTGGAAACAAAGTCAACACACTGCTTCTAATGAACACAAATATCGTGGAGGCGAAGCTAGAGAAAAATGGCGTTGTTTCCAAGTCCTGTAAAGAAAATCCGCGTGGTTAATTTATTAGGTAGAAAATATCCCAAGAAATAAATTATCCACGAGTAAAATAATGATTTTGGTAACTTCGTATAAAAAAATTTGCACACAGCAGTAAAAAAATTAGATTTCATGTATTTCAGATGCGCCTGCTACTCTGTATAACTGTGACACAACCCGCTTTTGTGAGTTACTAACACCAGAGTATTTACATACCAATTTGAGAACCCTGTAACATTTTAGGTAACTTTTCGCAAACAAATAATTTTAAACTCATCATGTATTTACTGCTCATCCAGTGTAAAATTACTGGTGCCTTAATATCGTAATATGGCGTATCTGAAGTTAATAACATTGTCATTTAATGTAGCAATATATTGCTCATTTCTCCGACGAAGGAAAATGATCAATCATGTTGGACTTACAAGAGACTCCAACAGGGATGGAGATAATTATATAATGGAGAACTTAAAAAGTTTATTCTTCACCAGATGTCTTATGGATAACAAAGTAAAGAAAAATAAGTCGTGGGCTGGTGTAATGAGTAACAAAAACTGAGAAAAAAGTACTCAGATACAATTACCATTTTAAACTTCAAGATAAGAGTATCTTAACTAGAGGATAATTTTTGTATAGGACTTATGGAAATACTCCCAAACTTCTCGTATTACGAGGTAGTTAACTTTTGGAAAAAACAAAACTTTTATCGACGATATTTCGATTTTATCAAAAAGTACTCGTCTAACGTACGAAGCATCAATATATATCGCAACATGCGAGATAGATACATCATTGGAAAATACAAATAAGCCTGATCTACGCGTGAATGTTCCATTATTTCTTTTTCTATAAATAATGGAATGAAGGCAACAAGTATTATATATTTTAATTTATTTCTGACACAATTATATTTAACTTGAGTCAGACACTTAAAGAATACAGGTCTGCCTTTGTCCTTTTTTCCCCCGTGGCGTTGCGGCCCAACGCAGGCCATGCTCTCCTCATTCACGAGGTTTCTAGATCACACACAACGACGCACCACAGTCGGTAGGATTCCTCTGGACGCGTGATCAGTGCGTCGCAGAGACCTCTACCTGAAAACACACAACACTCACAACAGACGGACATCCATGCCCTCTGTGGGATTCGAACCCACAATATCAGCAGGCGAGCGGCCGTAGACCTTACGCCTTAGACCGCGCGGCCACTGGAATCGGCCTTTGTCCGTTGTTTCATATATTCTTATTCAAAAGATTATTGCGTCATCTAACGATGCGATTTCAGTTCCAGAGGTTATGTAAATTGTATTTTGGAAAACTCAAGCGAAGAAACTGCAAGAAAAAAAAGTTAATCAGGTACAAGTTACTCTTGTATTACTTAGTAGCGCCAAATTATGGAGCAAACACAGAATAACTAACTGAATGAAATGTGGGCTGAAGCGTTCGTATTGTATTTTAATAGGGTACACTTTTTCGGCACTTCCTGAAAGGTCAGGTTAAGGCCAGGAATTACATGTCCGAACAAGTTTTCTTCGATATGAAACACGAACACGGCTTCCGCGTGGAATACGAGTATAACAGTTCTAAACGATATACTTGCTACATACTGTACAATTATGCGTAAACATATCCAGCGTGTTTCTAGCATTCCAACTGAATCACGTAACTCACAAAATTAATAAATTTATCTTCCTGCAGCACTCCTCTGCTTTCTTAGTTAAAGCCAAGTTGTTTTGACAAGCACTCAATATCAGAGTTGCTCTCAGCTACTTCTTTAGTAACATCTTTAGGAATACTTGAAAACACAAATTCCAATAGAGTTTATGTTACATATCATGATAATTAATGAGTGTCTGCGCCACTTAATTATTGGCGTACTTGATCCGGTCCAACCACGAGGGTTGCATTTAACCTAGAACATACAAAGGGCGTTTGGTGATGTTCAGGAGCAGAAAGGAGCAAACGGGAGCACAGTGTTGGAGGGGAGGGGGAAGGGGAATTCAGCCTGTATATGATGGGTGCGTGAGCTGTCACAGAGTTACCCATTCATTAACCTCAAACTTTGTCAGAACATGGTGGAAACCTATGGTGTGTGAACCACATGAGAATCACGAGGGAGCTGTATTTTCGTATTCATGTCCACTATATTCGTAGGTATTCAATACCCAAATTCATTTCCGAATTTTTCACGAAATTTTATGATACTAATTAAAAATTCGTTGAAAAGTTAATGGAACATTTTATTAACAAACTAATCTATACCAATTTCACCTACACATTTTATAAACAGTTTATTCCTCACGTATAGTACTGTCATTCTACATTAAAATCTACAATTTAAATGTACTAAACGCTCCTTATTCCCAGTGGCCGCGCGGTCTAAGGCGTAGGTCTGCGGTTGCTCGCTTGCTGGGATTGTGGGTTCGAATCCCACCGGAGGTATGGATGTCCGTCGTGAGTGTTGTGTGCGTTGTCAGGCAGAGGTCTCTGCGACGAGCAGATCACTAATCCAGAGGAGTCCTACTGACTGTGGTGCGTTGTTATGTGTGGTCTGGACACCTTGTGAATTAGGAGGCCCTGGCCCAGTGGGGGGCTGTCGCGCCAAAAACAAACAAGCAAGCAAATAAAGCACTCCTTATGAAGTACAGTGGCTGGTCTTCACATTCGCACACCTTAGTTTCACTGCTCGGAAGCCAAGATATTTTTCTGATTGCCATCAGGTCCACACTAAGTGCAAAGCTAATTAGTCCTAGCTAATCCTTACAAAGCATTCCTTGGCAAGTACACAGCTATGACATCTATAGTAACATTAACCTTTTGAAGACGAAACATATCTGTGTTATATAAAGACACTGTGCGTACCGTGCAGTAAACACTTTCCACCTCGATTATAAAAACCAGTCTTTTAATGAAGCATAAAGCAAAATTTGCTGGTTTTTTTCCGAGATCCACACAAAACACACAAATTCCATGTGGTTACAATGTATACTTTTTGAATGTCAAATTTTGTGGTACTTAAAGTTACCAGTAGGCTTTAAAAGTTTAAGTCGACCACTTATTTTGAAACACTTGGAGACATAACTCTGTCCATGTAATCAACTATACGTACAGTGACTACGGAATGCTCTTCTTTATACATGAACCGCGTCATAATAAAGTTAATCTCTAAAAATTTATTAAAATGTCAATTAAACGGGAGTTTGCCGTGGGTGCGAACAGTAATTGACACTTTAAAGACAAAATTAATTTGAATTACATTTACGGTTTCGATTTATAACAGGAAGTAAACACGTGCCTTGTCCGCTATCAGAGCCAGTCAGTGACGTACAGGGCGTTCCTAAATGAGTTACACTAAAATCTACTGTCATAACTTCCGAACTAGAATTAACAATTTGGTCAAGTAGGTTTCAAAAGATGTGCCCATTCCTCAAGCTGTCATTCAAACCACCAGATGGAATTCTACTCGTGCAGAGATGTTTAGAAATCCAGGTAGTCATTATGGAGTCGTATACCGGTGTGGAGTGCGTACAGTGTTATTTGTAGTTTCACCAATCGCCATCGCATGCTTCCGTTCAGAGAAAATTCAGAACCAAGTCTCACAAGAAATCACCCCAAAGAATGACTATTTTAGCATGGTGCAATCGGTTCGTTGAAACTGGCTGTGTATCAATCGCACGTTGGTTGCTTGGATTGAACGTGGTGGAACGGTAGCTTGGCCACCACGATGGCCTGATTTAACACCCCTGAACTTTTCTTTGTAGGGTTACGTTAAGGACAAAGTTTTTGTTCCACTTCTTCCTGCAAATCTGAAATACCTACGGGCACCGATAGCTGTAGCAGTTGTGACCATAGATGCGGACATGATTCATAGGATTTGCGACGAAATCGCTTACAGATGTGACATCTGCCGCGTGACACGCGGAAACCAAACTGCACACATGTGAATATATGCAGAAAAAATGAAATACATACTGCATGTTGCGATAAATATCATAATGCTGTAACTTTTCTACTTTCTGTGTTAACTACAACTCAGTTCTGTGTACTTAATTTAGGAACGCCCCGTATAAAGAACTAACCGCTGCCTATTCTGTCGCGCATAGAGCACACAAAACTAATCTGTGTGAGCATAATAAGTAACACTGTTTCATGGAGTTAATATTAAGAATGCATTTGGGCGTATATTCCAAGCCCATGGAGCAGATTGTGGGCAGTTCCTTCCCTGAATAACCGAAATCACCATCAACCAGCCAAAACCGAGCTCCACTACTCTGACGGTACAAATAATGACTTCACGACACACGCTGAAGTCCCAAATTTCAACCGAAACCTAGAAATGAAAATATTAGTTTTTAGACTACACAAAATTACACATGATTTGGTACAATAAGGAATCATTTCTGTTGACAGGAACTTGATAATTCTAAAGCTTTTAGGACCTTACTGAAAGTAACGAATTACTTACAGATCATACTTTGATCATCCCGGTAAGAAATGCTGCATGTCGGAGTACCACGTACTTTATATATGACATTATTTATTGCTAAAGATGTGTCTTCACAGGCTCGTACGAGGGGGTGCTGATAAGTCCTTAGCCCGACCAGGAAGGAAAGAAATTACAGTGACCAAACTCGGCATTTATTCAACATACTCCTCACGAAGCTCAAGACACTTCTTAGCCCGTTGTTATAACTTTTGCAAGCCTCTCAAAAAATGCAGAAGGTTGTCCGTCCAACTAGGTCTCCTCGGCAGCAATGACCTCCGCATCGGACGAAAAATGGTGACTTTTCAATTGTTTTTTCAGTTCAGAGAACAGGTGGTAGTCCGACGGGGACAGATCCGGAGAATAGAGTGGGTGATCAAGACACTCGAAGCCCTGGTAGGCCAGTTTCTTCCGGGTTGAAAATGCCAGGTGAGCATTGGAATTGTCGTGCAAAACAAGACCACCTGGGTGAACTTCCCGCGGCATTTTTCTTTCAAAATGCCTTCAATTGTACCAGCAGAGATAAGTAAAACCCCGTTTTGATAGTTTGGCCCTTTAGAAGATAATCAATGAGGAGGGTGCCGTCTTGATCCTAAAAAATCGAGGCGAGAACTTTTCCAGCCAAATGTTTGCACTGGGATTTTTCTGGGGGGCGGGGTGAGACACTATGCCACCAATCCATTCATTGTTACTTTGTCTCCGGGTCATAGTGATATAACCAGGGTTCGTCCATGGTCACCAATCGCGACAGGAAATCATTTGGATGGCGCCGAAAAAATTCCAAAATTTGCTCAGACGACTGGCACCGTTGACGTTTTTGATCCGCGTTCAGGCATTTCGGGACCCACTTCGCGGAGAGCTTCTACATGTCCAAATCTTCGTGAATGATGGGTCCAACCCGCTCACGTGATATGCCCAATTACTCGGCTATTGATTTATCGGAAATCCGGCAGTATTCCAAGATAAGCTCGTGAATTCGATCAATAATCTCCGGGGTGGTCACTGTTTTGGGTCATCCAGGACGAGACGCATAACAGGTGGAAAAATTACCACGTTTAAACTGAGCCACCCAGTTTTTGGCGGTGGCATAGGATGGTGCATGGTCCCCTAATGTTTCTTTCAGAATGGCGTGAATTTACTTCGGCGCCTTGCCTTGCAGGAAAAAAAATTGTTGACAGCTCGCTTCTCAACGTTGTTGAAATCGCGCGCGTCGACTGACATGCTTCCTTTCAGCATCTCTAACAAGAAAAGACTTGCAATTCAGCACATGAACAGACCCCTCTTTCCAAGGACATTATCGATTACGACATCGGGAAGTAGGTGGGGCTAAGGACTTATCAGCGCCCTCTCGAAAATACTGCAGATAGCCTATTATGGGACTTCGGAAGATAGACACTTCAGTATAAGTTCTGAAGGTAAGAGGTTGCAGAACGTCTAATTCAGTGTTCCATTCGAGTTGTAGATATATCGATTTATGGCATCTACTACGGAAAACTATCAGAGCTCATGTAAGTATTCGGTGGAATAATACTTTATAATATTTGGTAATATACAATGAAGCTAGATTATATACACTGATGTGCCTAAGTTAAAAACCTGATCGAAAACAGAATTTATATTTGTCCAGATGGAAATGCAGCTCGCAGTTTGTCTTGTATATAAGTCAAATGAGATTTCGTAACAAATATATTCACAGAACTTCCCTGTGTAAAGACATTCAGTTTTCCATTAATAATGTAGAAAAGATTTGTTGAAGGAAATACAAGTGGCTGAGAACTTCATCTCAACAAGGAAATAAATCTTGTTAATTCAATCTGTCAAAACGCCTGCGTCATCATTATATAATGTAACAAGCTTTCTCTTGAGCTTGCATCTCAATAAATACAAAACCGAAGTAACCGCTGAAATGGATATGTTCAGTTGTAACGACATTTACACTGTGTTTAATCTGTGTGATTAAATTAGCTGCGTATGTTCAGTACCTAAGAGCTTCGATAACAACAGTAAAAGGTAAAGGTAAAGCAATCCCATAACAGGCTTGGAGTGGCCCAGAGGGTTCCAGGAAGTTAAGGTTCCCACATTTCATGACAACGGCACAGGATGGTAGTAAGGTTGTCAGCCTTGCGCACCGGCTGCCTTTATCCCCAGGAAATGCTACTGGTACTCATTTCTGTTAGAGGCTGAGTCAACCCCAGAGTCATAGTGCGATCGGAGGGATTTTATATCAATAAGGAATTCCAATGACACCAGCTGGGATCGAACCAGCGACCTTCCAATTTGTAGCACAGCAACTTAACCACTGTGCTACCGCGGCCCTCCCATTAACAACAGTAAATACTTCATACTTCCGTCAACCGTTTCCTAAGGTTTCTTGCCTGATGGTTTGCAGATTTTCTCAACAACACTCACTAGGCAAAATACCGATGTAGCTATAATTCAAGGTCCTACACTACTCCAAACTAAGCATTATTGTATAGTTCTGTGTAAGTCCTTGTCCATATACTGTATTCATAATGAGTGTTTATGGTTCGTCATATTTTGCTATTTTTTGTGGTAAGCATTAAATTTTGTACAAATGATTAATGCTTTAACGAAATCTCAGTAAGGAATGTCACAAGCAACAGTCAACTGTTCCTGTACCCATATTAGACACTCACAGTTTAAAAATGCACGTAATTTGAAAATTTTAAACAGTGAACTTGTTATTGAGATTTTATTTAAGGTGTAATCATCGTCTTGATTTGTAGCTTATCCTATATGGCGTGTTAGATGTTGAGATGAATAAAAAATAATTATTTGCAAAGTGACAGGAAGGAAGTGATGCTCGTGTAACAAGAAGTTTACCCCTGAATGTACCAATAAGTACTGTGAGAAACCGCAAGAACCTCTGTTAGGTTAGTCTATTTCCGAGCTGAGATTTGAAGCCTGGACTCTCCCATACTACAGCGACTTGCAAGGAAACACGAAAGGAAAATCACCGTGACAGCTACTTTAATCATTTGACACATGACTTACAAAGCGGCGTCTTGAATTTTTTATTAATCGTACTGAAACAGTTGCAGCAAAAAACAGAATTATATTAAAAAATATGGCTGCACAAGGTATCCTTGTTATTGCCACGAGATAAACCGTGTGCAATGTGTGCAGAGGGAGTTAAACTAAAAATGTTTTTGAAAGAGAGAGCCACCCCCTAACATGCTGGCTTATTAACCCTGAATGATGATGTTCTTACCCTCAAATATTTACCATTTTCTTAAGCCAATAACAAAATGGAACAGGTAGCTTCTGAAGTAGAATTTAGACGTATCGTACAGTCGTGTGACGTAAATTCCTTTCCGTTGTCTCGCGCATTTTATAAGCAGCTTACAGTTTGTAAAAAAAAAGAATGGTGGAGACGACGAACCTGGAATAAAATACAACTACGTAATCATTAATCAGAAGCCTACGATCAGCAATGGCTACTGATAATCAGTGATATATATGCTACAGCGTGAGTATTTGTTATTACCTCTCTTCGCTGATACCACTGCGTAATCCGGGCCCCCATCTATTATGGCATTGTTAGCCTCGTTGAGACAGGACCGCTTTCCAAGCATCGATTAGTTGATGGCAGTCCTGCGAAAGCACAGTTCTGCTCGTTGCAGGAATTGTGAGTCACGACGTACAATTGAATCTTGAAGATGTCTAGTTTTGATAGTGGTTCAAAATTGCAGTACCACTTTCCTGTATAATGTACGGAAATTCATCACCATATTCTCGTATTTTCCTTTCAGCGTCTATTCTGTTTTGCAAGCGTCAATGGACAAAGAGTGCCCAAATTCTTATTGCCTCCTATAATCATTCTTTTGGGTAACTTGCTACTCTTTACCTCTTTTTTGTGTGTCTTCCAGTGTCTGATCGAACCACCACAACAAATTACATCACACAGGTCCCTTTATTTTAAATACGGACTAAATTCTAATGCCCTTCCCGAAATTCTTACCCTGTGCTTTCCTTTTCATATGACCAGCCCCATTAATTTGGCCGAATGATTACAGTCATTTCTTCTAACAAGCAATTAAAAATCTGAAAAAGGATCTCGTTTAAAATTTTATTTAACATTCGATTTCTTGACAGTTTTACATCGAAACACCATTTCCATTACAGATTTAAAACGCGATTCCATCCTAATGATGGTTTATTTAGCGGCGCTGTACAGACTGTGCAGGATACACAGCATCCAGACACGTACAGAGTTATGTATAACGATTTGGAATTTTCACAGTTGTACCATGCATTTTGATACTATCAAGTCATTTATTTATGCAACTGAATACACAACTAGAATGTTCTAGAAAAATGTTAAAACTTACATTAAAATTTACATTAAAATGCTCCTACATGTTTCAGTTAAACAACCATCATCAGAGAGCTTATTGTTGTGTTTTGCTAAATTTATAATTATTAATTTTAACTAACCATTTTAACAATTATAAATTTACAAAGCACAACAATAAACTCTCTGATGATGGTTGTTAACCGAAATATGTAGGAGCATTTTAATGTAAATTTTAATTTAATTTTTAACATTTTTCTAGGCCATTATAGTTGTGCATTCATTTGGATAAATAAAAGACTTGATAATGATTTGGAAGTTGTCCCCGAGAGAGAAACTGGTTTATTTTTTCGATAAATCTTGGACTTTGCCATGAGACAACTATTAGCATATTACTATTGCGGTTATTGTTAATATTATCGTTATTAAATTAAAAACATTACGAAGAACTTCACAGGTATAATGAAGTAGAAAGCAATAAGATTCCACATAAAGAAACGGCTTGCAAAAGACCGCAGCGGACAAAAGACTGGCATATATATTGGACTTGTAAAAGTACGTATGTTTCGCAGATAAGTGGATAAACCTGCATCAGACTATTGTATAAAGCAAATTCTCTTATAATGTTGGACATCTGTTGTGTAAACTTATCAATGCAAATACCTCGATGTTTTTGTAACTGCAAATTATCTTGTTATTACCAAAAACTGCGTGTTCAGACATAGACAATCAACAAATGCGATCTGATCAATTCAAGTATGTAATAATTTCACAAGAATTATTATTTTTTCGTCTCATTTATACTTTTTTAAGCCAAAATTTCCGATCAAATGTTTAGCAATATATCAGTCGTTCCTTATATTTTCACAGAATTAAGCAACAGTAAAGCATCCTTTTTGGAGTCAACAGCCATCTATCCGCTTTAACTTGCAATAATGTGCCAGTAATTGGAGTAAGGCTGGTCAACGTCTCACGTATAAGCTCACCTCTCCCGGTCATTAAATCCACGCTGTAAGTTTTACGGCGCGTAAAACGAAGCAGACGGCCTCATTGGACCAAGTTCCCCACCAGATCACCTACTGCAGAAGTGACGTCACGGATCACATTGGGAAAATAATTATGAGCGATTTCAGTATCCCTGTTATTGCCACGGAATACTGTACAAGAAATGTAATGCCTTCAAGAGAAAAGAACACTAAATATGATTAAAGTATGATCATAATAGCTTCGAATAAACACAGACTATGACACGTTCTGTCCCAATCACACACACACACAAACGCATGATACAATAAAGAAACACATAAAGACTACAGGTCGATTAAAAGTTACTTCCGTCAATATTTCCCCAAATGATACTCCGCGGAACCTCGAGAATCGAAGTTTTCCGCAACAAAGCTACACTGCAACAAAAAGTCATAATTTAAGTTGTTAAAATACTTGTTTTTCATTTTTATTTGACAGCCACTTCTTCTTCTTCTTCTTCTTCTGCTTCTTCTTCTTCTTCTTCTTCTTCTTCTTCTTCCATTGGCACTACAGCCCACTGTGGGCTTTAGCCTGTCGAGAATTGTCCTTCCATTTTTTCCTATCCGCCACCAACTCTCTCCATCTTCTCACTCCCAGCACTTGAAGATCTCTTTCTACTTCCTCTTTCCATCTTTTCCTGGGTCTTCCCCTTCTTTCGTCCCTTCCAGTTCTTGAGTGAAGATCTGTTTGGACATCCTATCCTCCCCAATTCTCTCTAGGTGACCTAACCAGCTTATATTTTGCCCTTTTATCCATTTTACTATATTTTCTCCTTTACTCATCTCTTCTAGTTCTCGATTCGTCCGACTTTTCCATTCTCCGTTTTCATGTTTAGGACCATATATTCTTCTATTTTCCTTTCAAAAATTAGCAGAGCTTGTTCTTCTTCCTTCGTCAATGTCCATGCTTCCTCTCCATACGACACTACCGGTCTTATTAGTGTCTCGTACAATATAATTTTAGTAGGTCTGGATAAAAGTCGACTCCTGAAGAGACTTATAGCGGCAAAATAAGTTCTGTATTTGACAGTCAATAGTTCGGTAAAATATTTCTGAAATGCCGCACTACTTCATAAAATGTAATAACGGTATTTTAAAAATTGTTTTCACTGTGGGTTTTGAAACAGCATATTGCATCTCTTTTATACACAGTGCATAACATATTATGATTATTTCTAAATGTGTGCAAATAAAAAATATATAATAATAATAATAATAATAGGTGAGCGGCACGTTGCGTGAAGAGTGGGAGACATGGATAGGCAGAGCAGAATGAATACAAATATTCTTTTTTACGAAGAACACAATCTGTTGCGACTTCATAGTGCGTTACCCCCATGCAATATGCAAGAACTTCACAAACAAAATCAGCCTTCTTTCAAAAACTAAACAAGAAACAATTTACTAAAGCTTCGAAAAAAAGTAGCAGATAGACTGCATTCGCCAAATCTACGTCAGAAAGCATTGTGTTAAAGACATAAACACGAAGAAAATTAAATAATAAATACATAATATAAGTCAACGTACTCACTCCTATGTTATAAGAAATGATAAATCTTATAAGTGATTCAATTTATTTCAGTAATCATCTAAGTGCTAATTTCCAAATTTTTTAATAGAATGTTATTAGAACAGGAACTGCTTTCATAAATAGGGCAACTATTTGAGAAACAAATGTTTCCAATCAAGGTATGTTACAGAATTTGTGCACAGTTTACTAATCACGACAAAGCCTTGAAAGAAACAGGTCTGTCTTAAAATAAGAACCATTACTAAACACCTTTTAAAATACTCAAAAAAAATTACCATTATGTTCCTTTTAATTTCTGTACCACTTTTGTTAGATGATGACCTTCGTCGTTGAAGAATGTTACGAGATATTGCCAAAGGGATATTGTATCTATAGAAACAAACACTTGTGTTCTCTATCCCTATAATAAATTGGATAAACAATATGCGGTTTCTCTACCGAAATATCTTAGAGTTGTTGAAGTTATTATTATTATTATTATTATTATTATTATAGTATATCTAAAAAGAATTTTTTCAGTGTTCATAACTAAAATATATGGGGAAGTGGAGACACAAATCCACTCATTGTTAATCTCGACACTTAGATGGAATGTTCAGCTTCACACCCCGGCCGCTTTAATCCATGGTAAAGAATCCTCGGTACCTATGACACAGGGTGCTGAGAGGAATCCAAATTCGGCCTGGATACTTTGCAAGAAAAGTCTCTTGCCCCCGCCGGAAATCGAATCATAGTTTCTTGGTTTTCCATCCCGTA
>Ga0123352_10005877_pt1 | contig 18636 bp, 14 predicted proteins | sample TergutLab28metaG_FD_89700 | JGI IMG/M metagenome (GOLD analysis project Ga0123352, IMG submission 89700) | Labiotermes labralis P1 segment gut microbial communities from Petit-Saut dam, French Guiana - Lab288 P1 | ecosystem: Host-associated > Arthropoda: Insects > Digestive system > Gut ... | reverse complement strand
TATGGACTATCCTTTATTTTCATGGGTAGTCGTCATTCGTTCTCTACATGTTTCGAGCTTCCCGAAAGCTCGAAACATGTAGAGAACGAATGACGACTACCCATGAAAATAAAGGATAGTCCACAAGTGACATCGTGTTGGTTATTTTTTAAACAATCTCTAATAAAGCTTCCAACTACAATGATCTAAATATTAATTATGGAAATACTTTCATCACCACAGTGAAGGAAACAAAATTCTTGGGGTTAAATATCAATAATACTTTATCTTGGACAACTCATATAGACAAAATTATTCCTCAGCTGTGTTCTGCTTGCTTTGCTGAGAGATCAGTGAGGCCTTTTGTATCCGAATAGATGTTACAAATGATTTATTTTTCTTATTTTCATTCCATAATGTCCTATGGCATAATATTTTGGGGTCAATCATCCTACAGTCTACAAGTTTTCAGATTACAGAAGAGAATAATTATAATTATGCCTGGCAGTAGCAGTGCAGTTTCCTGCAGATCACTGTTTATCAATCTTAAGATTCTCCCACGTCCTTCTCTTTATATTTTTTCTCTTCTTAGGTTTGTTATAAAAAATGAGGATCTGTTCTCTACAAATATAGATATTCACAAGATACAAACTAGACACTGTCATGATCTTCATATTCCTCCTACCAATTCAAGGAAGTATCAAACAGCAGTATTTTGTATGTGTATAAAGCTATATAATAGTCTTCCTTCATATATAAAAGCTGAATCCGATAACAGTATGAAATTTTTATCAATACTTAAGACTTTCCTTAGTGAGAACTCATTTTATTCATTGGGAGAGTTTTATAACATTTGTAAGTTAAAGTAGATTAAGTGTAATTCTAACATTGTGTTTTAGATATATTCCTGTATAATGATTTCAATTTTGTATTTCAATCAAGTTTACTTATTACGATTCTTACTTACCTAATGTGTTTGTTTCTCGTCATTATTATGTAATTCTATGTATAATATTTAACATTGACTCTTACTGTATTTTACAGTCAATGATGTATTTTTTACTATTTCTATATCCTTATGGTTTAAACCTTGTAAATGGATTGATGGAAAACGAAATAAATTGATTGATTGGAACATTAGAAGAAGAGTGATTGGTCGATTTTACACCTGGGATAAGTCTCTGGTGTGCACTATGCAGAGGATTAAGTAGGTCCCACATCAGTCTCGACATTATGCAGAAAAGTAAAGACTCTTGCCTCTGCTAAGAATCAAACAATAGTTCCACACAGATTCAGCCCATACCCTACTCACCACATCAACTGGGCTGTCCTGCCTACAAATGAACTGGAAAGGAAACTCCAAGTGTGTTAAAAAGGTTCATCATGGAGGAAGGACTTTCAGGAAGCTTACAAAAAGATTGGCAAATTCCACTTTAAAATATTTCTTACAAACTACTATAACTTATGCATTATTAGGAAGGAAAATGATGAAAATGAGTTACAGTGCATATGCCCATGAACAACATTTAGGATTGGAATCAGCTACAAAAATGTGCCTTTGTACAGTCCCATTACACTTTGGTCTGGATATGCCATTGTAATATGATGTACAAAAAGGGAAGGAAAACCATCAATCCGAACACAAAATGTCAGTTATTCCGTTTCAAACTGTACTAAATGTTTCAGACTTACATTGTTGTTATCAGGTACTAGTACTTATACAATACTGAGGAACTCAATGTACACACAACCAAATTCATGAGTAAGACTGAGATATCATTCTTTTACAAAAATATGTAGAGTTTAAAAATGTTCTTAATCCATTTTTGCTGAATATTAACCTCCAAAAATATAACTTTAATTTTATACATTAACATTAAATGTTATAAAAAACTAAAGAAACTTATTTGGGTACATATATTTGGTGCTTAATTGAAGTAATCCAAGATGTTATTGAACATCACCAATGTAATTTGAAAGCATGCTCACATCTATGAAATGGAGGATAAGAAACCAATAGCACATATTTCAAAGGAGTATCAGTTTTATAATAATTGTTTACATATTTCAACAACAGGTTTATCCCATGTTTTAGCAAAAATTAGATTCAAAACATTTCTAAACTTCACACATTTTTTTAAAAGATAGAGATTGTGTTCTTACTCATACATGTCATGTGTGTAAACATGATTTCCTTCATATAATTTCCTTCTTATTAACACTTGTACTTGACGATACTCTGCAAGGCCAAAATATGTAGTACGGTTCAAAATTAAAAAACTGTCAAGTTGAGTTGTGACTGATGGTTGTCCTTCTCATTTTATACAGTCCCATTTCAGTTTCTGGTGCTCCTGTGTAACCAAACTTCATGCTAAGAGTGTTCCATAAGCTGCATTTCAAAATTTCTCCAAAGCACATTCTATAAAAGAAATTGAACTTACAGGTTACAATAATTTCTTCTTCTCATAGACAGTTAAGACATAGTTTATTTTTCGCATATGGCAGCAGGCACATTCACTGATTCTGAAGAACGATTCTATTTCATTTTAATTGTTACTGTTTAGATTATTTGCAGAAAAAGCATTTTCAAAATTAACAGTCCCTGTAGTACATATTTCAAACTGTTACGAAATATTTGAAAACTGGTATATTTCTTTAAGTTATAATAACCATGTGGGACCAAAAGTGTGCCAGTGTGTCAGTATCTCCAGCTTTCCTTCAGTAAGAGTCAAGATTATCAAATTACAAGTTTTCACAAAGAAAACAAACCAACTAATACGCTGCTGGTCCAGAACACTCACTTGAAACTGACTAAAATAAATGGAAAATGCCAGGTGTAACAAAAAATGCAATGTGTGACAGTTTGATGATAGGTTATAAAGTTATTCTACTGGAAAAAGGGCTCAAATGCAAAAAAAAAAAAAAACAAAACATAGTTCATGCTTATAAAACTACTTCATCATATTATCAAGAAACCAACATGTAATTCTTAAAAAAATGATAGGCATAATTATTATAAAAATTCAACTTTACAAATCATGACCATCACATCTGAACATAGTTACTCTTCAGACGATCAATCTCTAATACTGAGACATGAATGAGCTACCTCTAATGCGTTACATTTCAAATGGATATTATGGGGTCCAAATTCTTGCACCCTCAACAATCACACAGTTTACTGGTATGAGAAAAGCAGAAGATAAGAGCTCCCAATTTTAACTTAAGAAGATAAATAAACTCTAACGTTATAAGAAGACAAAAAACTTTAAATACATAGGACATAACTTCTTTAACAGTCATAGTTACTCTTTATGTGTATCATAAACTGCTACATGACAAAAATTAGCTCCACAGGAATTACTGAAACAATTAATTGCAAATGACATCACAAGAAGCTGAAGTGAATATATTTCACAAACTATTGATTCCTGTGGCCCAAGATTAATATTACCATCACTAATAAATTAAAAACTAACTAGAAATGGACACAGATTCATTAATGTGCACCTTTAGTCTGTTCTGTAAAATATTACAATTATACACTGTTCTTTTTCCTTGCCAAACAACTTTATATGTAGACTATATAAAATTACTTGTAATATGTTTAATTACATGTTTAAACCAAAAATAAATCTCCATTACATCGCCAGTTCCCAAAACTGCAAACATAACTAAATAAAAGGAGTAAATAGGATACAGTAAGCATTTTCTTTCAATATTCAAGTTAGTAACTGGGTCAAATATTAAATGCAGTGATCGTAACTTGTGCTGCAGATGAACTAGCTAGTTTCACGTAACTTCATTTTCTATTTCCTTGTAAACTTCCTTTATTATTTTTTTTTAACTATTAATAGCCTATACTGTCCACACAGTACTCACAGAACTGTTTAAAACTATTTTATATGTTCACAGTGTGTACAACTTTCAACTATTATTTCAGACGATTCAAAGTACCAAAGTTCACGAAATCTTTCTATAACTTCATCTTTCAGTTTCAACAGAGTAAACATTAGCTTTGCACCTGAAAGAAGTTTTTGTTTTTTGTACAGCTGAATATTTCCATAGTCTTATAAGTGCTCACTATTTCCCAGCTAATTCTCAGCTAATAGTAATTTCAGTGTCTGCACCAGTCATCATTATAGAAGCAAATATACCAGTGCTGCTTAAAACATTAATGAAAATATTGATATCTGAATGATTATCCAAATATGACCACTGCCCTATTTTTCATTAATGTTCATCTCCTTTTCCAGCTTCAAAATAATCAATGCTTTCTTTTGTCATAACAGAACTTCATATTACTATTGGTGCAAAAATCCAGCACTCCAGCAATGTTAGTCGTTACCACAGTCACCTCACAAATCTTAATTCAAGCATTCCAAAACGCTAAACACACAAATAACAAATATGTAATATAAATAATATCTATTAGTATACATAAAAAATTACATGATTCAAGGCTACAGAATTATTTCATCCAATCACTACCACCACCACAACGCAACTCTGCGTTAGCAGTGCTACACTGCCCCACGCAAGCTGTTAAGTTTTCCACACTTGGCAGAAGGAATATGCTCTTTTGTGACAGCGTTATCATATTGCAAACTTTTAAGCTCTTGGTTTTTGACAGTTTCATATTATCTTTCACGTTCTGTAACTCGTGATAAGTTTTTGGATTCAGTGTGGTAATACGAAAACTTCATCCGAAACTTTTTTGGCTATTACAATGCCAGTAAAACTGGGCATATTGAAAGAATCTGAAATTGGACATCACTGTAAGCAGAACGTTCGTGATATGTATAAGTTTCTGAAAGATTACTGGTGAAATCTGAACACTCTGGTAACACAAATGTCAATGAAAGACACTAAAGAACAATGAAAGCATGTGATGTACATCTTAACACATGGCACAATTGCGTGCAATTAAACTCTTAATCCTTATTCAGGCAACAAAGTGTGCACCATCAAGGTTAACAGTCTTCTGCAAGTTGATACTATATAGTGTGAAAGGTACCAACTTTTCAGAAAAAAACATTCTGTCACAGTCTTGTAACCACTGAAGATGGAGGCAGCAGGTTGCAAAACAACAACAGTCACAATGTATGTACCAAACTACATGTATTCATACCCACTGCCATAGAAAACTTAACAACTCAATTTTCTGCAGTGATTATGTCACAATAATATCATCAAGCAGCATTTCTTCAGTGCTGTTATAATTATACTTTATCTGACAAGTATCACTCATCACTCTAACAAAGCTCAGTCAACTGCACAAGCACACTCACACACACACACACGCACACACACAAACAAACACACACACACACGTGTGTGTGAGCATGGAGTAGCAGCAGCAATGACAAACAATTTGTCAGATAAAATAAAGTGTCTGTGCTGTCTGGTATTAAGGTCTATTGAACACAATCTAGTAAATAAAACAGGCTTGAAAAAGGGTGACCCTTTATCACCAATATTATCTAATTTAGCATTAGAAAAAGTTATACAAAGTACAAAAATGGTTCCTAGTGGTATAAAGGTTGATAAAGAAGAACTGAATGTATTAGCATATGCAGATGACGTTGCCTTAATTGGAAAAAATTTAATAGAAATAAGAAAATTTTTATAGAAATGGAAAACATTGCCAGAAAGTTCAGACTACAGATTAACCAAGAAAAGACAAAACATATGATAGTGGAAAGGAAAAACAGTTTAAAGAAAAATAAAATAGGTCATTTGAAAACAAAAAATTACAAATTTGAAAGAGTGGAAAATATCAAATATTTAGGAGTTATACCTAATGAAGATAACAATAACCAAATAGGCTTGCAAGAAAGAATACAAAATGCTAACAAAACATATACTTTATGCTACAAAATTTTTTTAAAAATGAAAACATATCAAAGAAACAAAAATTAAGACTAAAGAACACAATAATAGACAAAAGTTAACATATGCATCAGAAACTGGGACACTAACAAAGAGAGATAGAAAATAACTGAACATTTTTGAAAGGAAATTGTATAGAAGAAATTTAGGCCTAGTGTAAGACAATGAAAAAGAAAATTGGAGGATATTAACCAATGAAGAAATTTATGCACATGTTAAATAACCTACTATAATAGAGACAAGAAGGTTAAATAGATTATGTTGGTTTAGGCATGTACAGAGAATGGAAGAAAATAGAATTCCCAAAAGGGTATTATGTATGAATATGGGAACAAGAAGATTGAGAGGTAGACCAAGAAATAGATGGCAAGATGAAGTGAGGGAGGATGGAAGAATAGTTGGTGGAGAAGGGTGGCAGGAAAAAATACATAACAGAGAGGAATGGAAGAAGCTCCTGAGAATGGCAAGGAATCGTCGCATTCTGCACGTGCCAACAGAATGAACGAATGAAACACAATCTACTGAAATACATGAAAGGACCAACAGTGGTGACAGGCTATTTTTCCTAGTTTATTTCGAAAGATCACATTTGCAGCACCAAATCACCATGTCATCACAAAACACATATAAAATATAATTTCACATGAAATAAATTTCTTTAATTTTAAATTGGTCCATTCTGGGCATTTGTATTTTGAAGTATACGGTTTATTACATCAACTAAATGCACAGTGTTAAGTAACACAATATTATAGCAGCATCTCCAACCTGTTTTGGTACATGCACACTATCTTCAGGGAGAAAAAATGCCAGTTTTAAAAACCACTTGCTATTGGAAATCTGCTACTTATAAGGTACTTAGTCTGTAGCTGCTTCAATGTTGACATTAATCAAATTAATGTCAGTAGCAACTGGTTTTTGAAACGGGCATTTTGTTCTCCCTGAAGATGGTACACTTGTACCGAAAGATGTTGGAGATGCTCTTTTAATTTTGTAGAATGTGTATTTAATTGGTTTAATAAATGGTATACTTTGACACAAAATGAAGTTTTTGATATGGTTATGTCATGATAAAACCCAAATTTGAGCTGAATTTCATGGTCACTTTGCAGGATTATAATGCACAAAATATAAATTTAGAGCAGTGCTAAATTTTTCACAGAAGGATATCTAATTTGTTAAAATACTATCATGCAATAGCCAATGTATTATGAAAATAATACAGCACTAAAGAATGCACTTTAAATATATCTTACTAATCCTATTAATATGAAAGATGTCCTTTAAATCAGGTGGCAGTAAGCAGTCCCACAAAACATTCAACCCCAGTGAAACAGTCCGGTCCCCTTGGTGTCATGATCGTTTAAGATTCTGCCATAACCTTGAAACATCTGACTTCATAATGAATACTAAATCATCACAAAACAACAAGGCATTGGTAACTTACTGGTACACAGCCATTTGCATAGTCACTGCTTATGCTTTACGACTAAACATGTATTTCACTAACACACTTATATTCCACCAAACTCTGGGTTAATTTCAAAAAAATAAAATATTACTGATATTCAAGTACAATTTAAATGTAAATCCAATTTTTTTTCAGACCCATCTAAACAAATTGTAGAGAAATTAGCATTCCATTTACAACAATTTTGGGGGTGTTAAGGATATAGAAGTTAATTATTAAGAAATAACAGACAAACATATCCAGAAATAAAGGATTTCAGATCAAAATTATCAACTATGTGGCATGACAACGAAAGTGAAGATGTTTGAAGAAAAGAAAAAAAAATGCTTCCTGATAATTAAAAAAATACTTCATAACTGTGAATTCCTCTCTGCCTCCGAAGGTGGGAATAAAGCCATCATATATTCATTTTAATATTTCATGAAACTTCCAATGTATTACTGTCACATTTAAATAATACCACATTTGTTGGCATAGCTATTACAAATATATTTAAGCATATCTGTTTGTTTGGACCTAGATATTTCCATAAATGCACTGGATCTGCATAATATCAAAAAAATCTACTTCATCAACATTTCTGCCTCAGTTCTCTCTGTATAGTCAGACAGTGTTAAAGAATGCAAACAAAACAGTCCAACTACTGGATATCAACCATACAAATTGAAACCAACCTTATAATTAAATTACACCTTCTTCACATACACATAGACAGTTTCCTCTCTAGAACATCAGCGCAAACCAAAAGTCACCACAATTTCAATGTGCCAAGTATCAGTTTTAAACAAGCAACCATCCAGAGAATCAAGACTAGCAGATTAAAGAATAAGACTATACATCCACACAGCATTAAATTTTCAGTAAAAAACTATAATATGACTGCATAGAGTCACATAATATATCAGTTACCATTTCGGACTTGAATTTTCAACCCGGCAAACATTCCACAACTCATTATGGTCCAAAGAGGAATCATATTATATCACCCTGTCTTCCTTAGCTGTTATAGCAAATGATTTTGTACAGGAATATAATACACATGTATCAACAGGTGACATATCAAAGTACACAACCCTAGGTCAGGACTCAGTAATCATATCTTGAATATTTTCACCCTTCCCTGGTTTAAGTGACAAAAGTAATGGTGATCAAACTGCTGAGTTTGTCTTCAAATAAAAACTTTCCACAGTCTATCATTGAGTACCACAAATCATACAAATGAAAATGCAAATTTAAAGTAGCATTAAACAGACTTTGTATAATGTATTAAATTCCATCAATACACAACTATATATCAGTACAGTGATATTATATATACACTCGGGTCACATTATGGCTACATGTTTCGACCTGACCTGAGTGTATATATAATATCACTGTACTGATATATAGTTGTGTATTGACAGAATATAATAAATTATACAAATTTGTTACTACACAATGGGATGGCCTCTGTCAAATTAAACAGACTGTTTGAAATGTGATCTTTTGGGTTATGACAGCTTTGAGGGTAGATAGCAACACTTCAAAGAAACGAATTTCCTTGATTTTCGGGGACAATGTAAGTGTTCCTATTGGCCTGCCCCTTCCTTTTATCTTGCAAATAATCTTTCTTGCAGCCTGCTTGTACAACCCAACTGCCTTCTGTCAATGGACAGCAGCACATTCTTCCAAAACCTATACTGTGTCACATTCCACAACGGTACAATATATACTGAAGCCAATAGGTTTCAAAACTTACACAAACCCTTGTAATTATACTTCAGTCAAAAAGTCTTCGTTTACTGTGGGCACGGAAATATTTACAGGCACAGCACATACAAACGAGAATTGTTTCATCAGTAGTCCTAAACTTTTCAAAAGTCCTTCAAGTTCATGCCATGTTTCATTATGTAATAACATATTAATTTCAATTTTCCATATTTTAGAATATTAAAAACACCAAAGGCTTAAATATTTTCAAATTTCTAATAATAATCTTGTAAAATAATGCAAGTATGTAAAGATAAGAGAATTTTATGTATCTTTCCAAATATGTCCTCTTATTTCTTAAAAATAGGGGGTAATTTTTTTATTCATTGAATATTTTCATTTAGCAACAAAATTAAAACAGTCTGTACAGACATAATTATTTTTGCATCTAAACATAGAAATTCAGTCTACTCCTCCTGGGGGGGAAAAGAAAGAAAAAAAAAAGGAAAAAAGAAAAAAAAAGAAAAGGAAAGAGAAGAAAATAAAATTTAAAAAAAGAAAAGAAAAGAAAGGCATGTGCTTCTCCCTGAGATGATGTGTCAAAATCAGTCACAAAACTGCTAGCAAAGTTTCTGTGCTGTGCTGGGTGAAAATATCCCTTACTGTACTGCCCCTTTCATAACATTAACTGCAAGACCAGCATTTATATAAGGAAAACTTACGACGTTCTGCATTTAAAAACCAACATGTACAAGTCTGCCAAATGTCAATACAAACTGTTTTGAAAAGTAGAAGAAAAACACAGTAAGCCCCTCAATGAAAATTTCAAATTATGCGAGATTAAATTCTATATTTTTGTTTCAACTTCCATTTTTTGACCAAGGATTATGCAGTTTCACATTACACATGCATTACTTTAATTATCACTGTCATTGTCATTCCCCATTGCTTACGTATTATGTACATTACATTTTATATATATATTCACATAAAAATTACACTTGATGATTTCAGCCTTTCATGTTCTTTCCAAACTAAAAAATGTAAAATATGGTACTATAAAAACACAGTGGGACAAAAAAAATGTAAAATTATTCAGCAACACACACACACACAGATATATATATAGCCCCTCACTTTATATCAATTTTCTTCACGAACAAACTTACTGAAGTAAAAATATATTCCAGTCCTGCTGGAATTAGTACATCCGTTGCATAGATAAAGATATTAATCATTTCTGCCATTATGACAGGCTTAGGCTTGTCTGCAAACTGTCTAACAATTTGACTTTATTCTTCAAATTGCTGATGTGCGCTTCTCACATTACTGATATACAAGAACAACATTTTCTGTGTGATTGGCCTGGTTTACACACTGATCAAGGTCTCTCCATTTCCTTACAGTTTAACTGACTCAGACATTTATAAATGTAGTGTTGCTGACATCAACAGTATGACAAAGAATTGTTGGTAGCAAAAGCTGGGAAGCTGCACATTTAAGCCTTTGTCTCAAAGTTTAAAAATTATATACAATTTATACATTACTTACAAAAAGAATCTAATTAATAAATTATTATCAATATGTCTTTGGTTATCAGTCACACTTAAATGTAATGAATTAGTATTTGAGAGCTGTTGGGCTGTAAAGTTATGCTTGCAGGTCATTAACCAAAAACCCACAAATAGACAAAAGATATAGTTTAGTATTCTGCAAATGAACTGTAAAAGATTACAATTCTGATCAAATTTTTGTAAGAAATATTTCTCATTTGATAAGTAAGCAAAACCTGCTGAATTTGCTTGGTAGAAATAAAACTTTATGCAGCAGTTACTTCTACAGAAAATATAATTTTATGGAGTAAATTACATTAAACCCAAAATAAGGGACACTCTGACATGTGTTCCAGTGTTAAAAAGGCAAAACTTATTAGAGCACATTTGAAACGTGATGGCAAATGCGCAGAAACCAGATTTAGTCTTTCAGTGAAACGGACGAGTCCATTTAAATTGGCGGGGGGGTCAGTTCAGTCGACTACTGGCAGCCGAGGTGTGCGCATCAGTGGTAGTAATGGTAGTAATGCTGATTACACCATGTTCGGAGGTAGAGTGCAAGACTACTGGGTACCCACTCCACTCCAATGTTTCCCCTTCACGTCCCCTACTGCGCGTCAACGTGTGCCATCAGGTTTCAACTGAGCTGTACCAACAGAAGTATAAGGAATAGTGCGTGGCCTCTAATATGTACAGTTTGTACCAACATTTGACATGAGTTATCTAAAGTAACTGCTGATTAGCCATGAAAAACTTTAGTAAATGTTCTGTCCACAAAACAAATTTCTGGAGCCAGGAAATGATAACTCATTTAACAGTGGCAACATCTGGTGTCATATTTTCAGTAAAAAAGAGTTCAATACGGATAGAAAACTCAGTGAGAATTAAGGTTATCACAGCGGTGTTGATGAAGATTTGAGTCATATCAGACTTTATGCTATGTCAACTGGTAAACACTTACTGATGTTTTGGAAGAGTGTAATACGTTTAAAATCATCAGCAACTATTTACTGCTCAGCAAGTCATAACAAACAATAAGACTTGAATCTGCTGAATACTTACTCTCCCACTTCTGAGGCTACAGGACATTAGTTTTTAGGGATGCTTTATTCTAAACATCTGATGACATAATTTTTCAACATTTCACATTATGTTACTGTAATCAACCTTCAACTTTACAATCAAAAATGTTTATACACCACTAAATCATTCTACATTTGGCATAGAATAACACATTTAGAGGCCAGGAATATTCATACATTATCTGTAGATTTTGGGACTATATTTAATTTATACTGTGTAATAGGTCAGCTGACTTAAGGCAACAATTTTAATGTAGAACTTAAGTAATCTCTACCTTGTATCTTACATCTAGTCCCTGATGACAGCCCAGCCCAGCAATTAAACTCACTGTTGTTCTTCACAACATATTCTGTACTATGTTGAACTTTGTTATATAGAAGTTCATGGTGAAAGATGCATCAATTAAAGACATCAGTCTTCAGCACCAGTGCAAGGACCGCAAATGTGCCCACCATCTTATATATGACCTAGTTACTTAAAGAGCCATTTTGGACAAAAAATTTGTCAGTGTTGTGTACCGTTGTGTATTGCCAGAAAAATGTTAGCTTTCTTATATCTGACTAGTTCTTACTATTAGACACAAAAATATACAGTTTGGATCCAAAATAACTGTATGAACATGACTACATTATTTTTTTGTAGAAACTTTGTTCTTCGAATGTTTCAGAAACCAAAATAGCAATTTCACGTTCTGATCAGATATATATTCCACTCTTCCAAGGTATTTTCTTGTTACTTAAAGAATTAAGAAAAGATATAAAAACTGTAACTCTGTGAGCACATACAGTAAAAACAGGTAACAGGCAACATATAAAGAAAAAAGTGATATAGGAAAAAATATCGAAACAGATTAGAGAGTCTTATGTTTATCGGACCGTGCATCATCTTGATAGTTGAATAAAGAGAGACCAACTTGATGGCACTTGCTTTTTATTTCATTATTTAATGCTCAACATGTTTCGGATGTTAATACATCCATCCTCAGGATGGATGTATTAACATCGAACCAGAGCCATACAACCCATGTAATAACTCATCAAATAGATCGCAAGCTCCTGAGGATGGATGTATTAACATCTGAAACATGTTGAGCAGTAAATAATGAAATAATAAAGCAAGTGACATCAAGTTGGTCTCTCTTTATTCAACTAGATTAGAGAGATTTTCATCCACAATTTTGATCTTCTGAACTGCATATCCCAGTTTCCCAATCCATCAACTTCATTGCATACTGCAGTTTTTAAGTAAATTTGCTGCCAAAGAATCAGGAGCATTTCGTTATTGCTAAGCTGCTCAGAAAACAGATCACGGATTCATCCTACAACATTCTTGCTATTGCAGCATACATATCAATAGTTCTGTAGGCAAAGTTTTCACAAAACCTACAACAGGCAGTGGATTATATTCAAATCCCTAATGACAAGACTTCAAATTTATAATAATGCACTCACTAACTACTTCTTAAACGTTTAGATAATGTGGGAAAGATAATTTTCATATTTCAGAGAATTTCTTATTTTTTCTTATCCTTGGCTTCTTTGGTATATAAAAATATTGAGTCATATTATGTACTCACAAAGAAATATTATAATATGTTGTATAACAATAACAAATACATTCCATCCATTACAATGTAAAACCTTCACACACATGCCTTAACCCTTTAAACGCTGGATTAAATCCCACCTGCCATTTGCTGGCATTATTAGGAGCTCACCATATTCTCCTTGTTAGCAGGATAAGGGTTAAACCCTTGTATTCAGACTATGACAAGTTTCACCGTTGATTTTGTCTCTAAATAATAATTATTCCACTCCAGCCACAGCAGAGCCCCAGATAGGGAAAAACGCTGTGACAAAGCTGATATATCCCGAGTCGCCAGAACACCACGTTCAATTTCAGATACATAACAAGCACTCACAGCCCCCTAATGCATTGCACTTATTGTTTGTCAGCCCACTTTTTCCAACCTAAGGCATATTCTACAGTTGTACAGTTACCAGCATAAGGACCTGAAGATACACGAGGAGAGAAAATGTGGTATAGAAATTTTCATCAATACAGCTAACATTTTAGCTGAAAGCAATATGCATTCACAAAGTAATGCATTTTCTTTTGTGTATTAGATCTTTGTGCTGGTAAGTACATTACTCCATATGATATCATTCTCAAAGAAGGAAAACCTTAATTGCTATTGGTTTTAATTATCTTTAAACACTAATTAACAATATGATTGGCAATCCTATCTATATTCCCTAGACCCTTGCCAGTCTTGTTGTATTCCACCTCAGTCCTACCAGCTACAATAAAATTTATGCAAAAACGTTTTTAAACAAGAGACTGTTTAGTAGGGCGGAAACATACAACTACTGCCATCTGTTATTACAATGTGTGAACTATTAGTAAAATTCTGAGGTTCTCACAGCAGTGTAGTTAAGCACTCAAGCCTTTTGGTACTGTGCTGTTAAGTGAGCGGTTCCCAAAATTCTGAAGGCTTTACAATCCTTCAAAACATCAAGAACCATTCATTCAATGACAAAGCATCGCATGCCACGAGACCTAAATCATCTACTTCTAAAATTGTGAAAGAAAGTAAAAAAAAGCAAAGTAGCTGTAACTCTCCACATGTGATTATAATCAAGCAGTGGATTATTAACATAAAGACAGAGGGCTTTCTATGGTGGACACACATGTAGAAAAATTTTGTTGGAATGTCTGTATTGATTGGCAGTGCAAATACAAATTTCATAACATTATACATTCAATTGTCATCTACTACACGTTTCGGCGCACTTTGGCAATCATCAGGTAGATTTTACAACAACGTGCGTGGAAAAGAGTACTGAAGGGTGGCCTTCCCTTTAGAGTTAATGTACTGAAATATACAAAATTTTAAACTATTATTCCCTATAAGGTAAAGGTACAGTTTTCCCGTTACAGACCCGGTGTGTCCCAAAGGGGTGGGTAGAGGTATAGCTCTACTCTTCCATGACTCTGGCACTAGAGGGGGGTGAGTGGTCAGCAACACGCCCCGGCCGCACTTTACCCCCGGGAAAGACCCGGTACCCATTTTAAAGGCCCCAGGGCCGGTCTGGAAGGGCGGAAAATTTTGTCCCCACCGGGATTCGATCCCGGACCGTCCAGTCCGTAGTCAGTCTCTAAACCAACTGAGCTACCCAGCCCACATTCCCTCTAAGGGAATAGCAAGATATAAAGTAGTTGTTAAAATTGGTTAAAAAATGAAATAAAATGATTGTTGAATTTTAGATAAAAAGATTTTGTTGTAGTAGAGTAGAGTAAGGTACAGTGGTTGAGGTTCACATAATTGAAGAGAGCATGTGACATATAACAACTAAATGGCACACAAGCAAATCTGTTATGTTACACGCACACAACAAACGCAACCTTTACTTACCGTTACTCTGGAACAGAAAAATGTTTAATACCCCCACATACAGCAAAAAAAGCCATAGAGTTCATTAACCTCCACCGCCAGCAGAGGGTGTTCCGAACCAAGGAACAATGTGTACATACATCCAACAGAACTGGCCACATGGAAATTTGTTCCATACATCACAAAGAAACACTCACCATATTAATAAATAGAACTGTGACACACATCACCCATTATGTGAACTACATCCCCTATACTTTACTACACTATAATCTACTATAACAAAATCTCTTTTAATCTAAAATTCAACAATAATTATATTTAAATTTTTAACAAATTGTAACCACTATTGTACATTTTATTACTCCTGTATTGGGAATAACAGTATAAAATTTTATGTACTTCAAAATATTAACCACGAATGGTAGGCCTCCACCTCAGTATTCTTGACCACGCATGTGATGTAAAGTCTATCTGAAGCTGGCCATAAACGGCTGAAACATGTAGCAGATGATAATTGGATGTATAATGTTCTAAAGGTTATGTTCATACTGACAGTAAATACAGACATTGATTGACAAACACACAATGATGACAATACTAAAATTTATTACATTGGAAGCCTTCTGACAACATAGGGGAGGGTTAAATGGAATGTCATTAAAAGCAGTCTGTGTTTCATAGAAACTTTGTTCCAAACACGAATATTTCTCTAATTCTACATATTTCAACACCACTCGCATGTTTGCAACATGCTTTTTGCCATATTAGGTTAGGCTTGGGAATCATATGAAATCTATGTGAGGTTTTCCATCTAAGCATGAACTCATTATGGAATACACCAGCTCTAGCCATGTAAGCCAAATAATGAAAATTATCATGTATATATTGAAGCTCCAAAGGCTGTCTCTGTTATACACATATTTAATCTCTTCAGTCCATTCATTCATTCCACCAGCAACAAGCCACCTAGAGGCTCAATGACATAATGACAACTAGGTAATTCCAGCTATGTGAGTGTTCAAAACCAAATTATGAAAATATAGAGAGAAATAACAGTCTTCCTTCGCAAACTCTCACCATGGTGTGTTACAAAATTCACTTTCACTTGTGTACCTTAAGAAAATATTTGTCAAACACATTCATTCTTATTTCAATCCAATGGCAAATAACTTAATGGTACTATTCATAACCGCACTGTTCACAGCAAGGTTGGTGGAACTTATTCCACAGCATTTTTGTCTTCAAGGAATACCAGTGTTCTTGTTGAATGCAAGTCTTGATAGAAATTGTAGTGCCATCATGCTTTACTCATCTTCTTACTTACCAGCATTCCAAAACATTTCTCTCATCTCTTAGTCACCATTCACTTCATCATAGTGAGCGAATTTTAGGAACACCTGTTCAAGAGTTGTCTGGCTAAAGCTGTACTCCTCAATGTCCAGTTCAGTTTTTGCTGAAAATTTGTAACCAAGATAAATCATACATAAAAATCGCACAAACAAAATCTTGTCTTTATGGTTTTGCAGTCTATGTCTAATGTATAAATTCAGCTTCAGTAATTGAGCCAAAAGTATGTTGCATACATTCCATTTAGTTGTACATTGCAGACATTAGTTATTGTTTACCACAATATTGGTAATGGCTTCAGCTAAACACCAGAAGTTAAAATTACATAATATAATTAATACAATTACCTATCTCAAGCTGTGAAAAGCATTCAGCTAATGAAGTGACAGCATGCTGGGGAACGCTAAACATTAACCTATCTGCAAAACTCTCTTCCAGGGTTGCATCAGGAAACAAACCAGCAACAAACTCCTTGAGATCACTGTGGCGATCAGAAGATGGTGTAGTTGGGGTTCGATCACCTCCCCTGACCTTCATCTCCAGTGTGTAGCCAGCCCCATACAAGTTCTTTAGATGCTGAGTAGAACCAATACACCTGCATGTTAAAAAAATGCTAGATTTTATGTACTCAGAGCGGTGTTGCTGAAACTTCAGTTCTTCTGAGATGTGACACTGTGTTTTTGTATGAGTGTTCCCACTGTTTTGAAGGATAACGATATCTTTACTTTCAAGGGTAAAGCACTCCAAGAATAGCCAAGAAAGGAGAATGTTTTGTAACATACGAGTATAGTGGTAGAAGTTAAAGTAAGGCTGTACAGAGTGATAAGGTAATCAGGGAAAGTGTTGGAGAGGCCTTGGTGTGCTAATGTGGCCCTAAAAAGGGGTGTTAATGAATATAGTGTAGTGAAGATGATGGTTGCCAACTATTAAACAATGAAGGAGCTGGTGGTTTAGAACAGATGGAGGTGGAAATGTGATATGGTGATAATGAAATAAATTAAATGATAAATCTGGAGCTTTGACAGGGACCAGACCCAGATACAGGTGAGATGAGGTGGTGTACTTTGGCGCTGTTCAAGTATCTCTCAAGCAGTGACAATGGACAATAGGACTGTGAAATACCTCCACCACCTCGTAATAACATAAAATCAACCTTAGTCAACTATCAGTCAAAAAAATCTTAAAATGGAATATGAACAAAATAGCCGCATATCAAATACCAAGAATACTACGTAAGAAACACATTTCCAAAAACTCTGTACTACATAATCTCCTGTGAAACCAGGTATAGAAACAAAACACATGAACCCTCCACAAATAAAAATTCGCTGGTTACGATTTTAACATTTTAAATGTGCTAGACTATGTTTTCAGCATTATAACACAAAATATGACACTGAAGCATGTACTGGTTTAACCATAACTGAGATCCTAGTTATTAATAACAAAAAATACAACTGTATGCAGTGCTTTTATGAGTTTTTAATTAATGGCCTGAAGATGACAGCATCAGTTCAAACCATGTTGCCTCAGAAAAGCAAACAATATATTTTAGTTGTGTTTCATGATATTAAAATCCTTATTAGTTGCAAATTAACATAATGGGATGACAAACATAAAATTTACATTTCATGTACTTTACTAATTTTAATATTTATGTTTTACAATATTTTATTTTAACTTGAAATGTGCACTGCTACTACCAGTAGTTAGCCATTGTCAAAGCATGTAGCAATTTTGAGGCACAGAGTAATATCCACATACTGAGTGTACTTTAGTGTGATATTCAGTACAAAGGAGTCATAAGTGCAGATGTTAGAAAGTCTACTCTAGTTTTCCTTGTTCAGAAGAATAGTACAATCATTGTATTTACCGGAGTTCACCCTTCACCATGATGCCAACTCTAGAGCACAGAGCATCAGCTTCTTCCATGGAATGTGTTGTGAGAATGGCACCACGGGTACCCTAACAACACCAATGTTTCACCGTTACTATCATGCACAAAATAGAGTAAAGTTTAAATTTCTGGAATGAAAGCTTTCACACTCAATCATCTCTAAACATATATATATATATATATATATATATATATCAAATCTATTCTTATAATGAAACCAACTAGATGCACTAATTTCTCAATTTATTTTTGGAATAAAACTCCGCATGTTTCAGACAGTTCCTCTGTCCACCATCAGGAGTTTTTCACTGTACACACTGCAATG
>Ga0123352_10005875_pt1 | contig 18640 bp, 15 predicted proteins | sample TergutLab28metaG_FD_89700 | JGI IMG/M metagenome (GOLD analysis project Ga0123352, IMG submission 89700) | Labiotermes labralis P1 segment gut microbial communities from Petit-Saut dam, French Guiana - Lab288 P1 | ecosystem: Host-associated > Arthropoda: Insects > Digestive system > Gut ... | reverse complement strand
TCATAGTTAGTTTTGATTGTTAATTTTTTCTTTTTAGAAGTTTTGTATAAAGGCAGCTTGTTTGGTTTATTTTATAAGCCCCCCCCCCCCCCCCCCCAAAAAAAAAGGGCTTACTGTGAGATGTCTGTTGGATAGAGCTAGTCTGAATCACCGGGCTGAGACATACTAAACTCTTTTGAACACTTCGCTGGACAGAGACAGGCTCTTTCCAATAGATTATTGGACATACAAACTAGCTCTTTCCAACTGGTTGCTGGACTGAGACTGTCTTTTTTCCAACAAATCACTTGAGTGAGACATACACCCTCTTTCCAGCAGATTATTGGACTGAGACAGACTAGCTCTTTAAAACAGATCATTAGACAGAGGGTGACTACTTCTTCCCAGCTGGTCAGTGGACTGACACTGACTAGCTGGCCAGGAGATGTCGACTGTGGCAGACTATCTCATGCTGCCAGACCCCTCGCTTTCACTTTTACTGGAAAAGAAAGAAGCAGAACCACTTTCCAGAACTTTGCATTTTAGTACAGAATCTGGGTAATATATAATGCTCAATGTATATAATCATCAGTTACACAGGTTTGTCAGTCACTTTCAGAAATTAATCATAATATTCATGGTGAGATTATTCAACATTGTAGTGGGTGATGTACTGAGCAGGTACTTGTTCTAAGTTGCAATGAGGTTACTTATTACCCTGGCCTATTCATGTCTTTTCTGTCTGACCATACAGGTGTTTGGGTAGTACCTTCAAATTACAACCACTTTCTGCAAAATGCATCCACCGACTCTCCACAATCATCATATTGTCTCATGTGGTGTTAATGTAACATCTGTAATTAGGGGTGTCATTAAATTACCAGAAGTATTGTAGGATTATTATGAATAGTGAACCAAGAGGAATGTGGCAAGCAGCAATCATTGTCTGACCTTTATTCAGATCTTTATATTTAACATGCTAACACTTGCAATTCAGTCATCATGTTTGTTGCCAAGTAGCTTGTAAATAGGAGGTGAAGATGGCAGCAGTAAACTGCAGTGGAAGGATCTGCTTGAGTCTGTGTTACAGTTTCCACCTTTGCTGGACAATGTTCATAACATAGTCTCTAGATAGTAACACTGCTTATTGCATATTGCTGTTCTGTGTGTAAATGTAGCTGTCTCTCCAAGACTTTTCAGGTTATTGAAGTTAGGTATCCTTGCTGAGGTTTGTTTTTTTGTAGGAAAAAGATATTGCACATTAACAGAAATTGTATTATCGGTAGATTTCATGCTCTCACATCATATGTGGTGTTAGTAATCACAACACTTCCAAGCTGAAATTTCAGCAGGCTTTGTGTTGGTATTTTAATGTGTGCTGTCTCAAACGGTGCAGTTTAATTTGTTTGAATTTTGGAAAATGTGAGACTGAATGTGTGATTTCTTGAATGCAGGGTTAAAGTGGTGTCAGTTCCAGCTAGGATATAAATTTGGTTGTGTGTCCCAAATATGAGCCATTTATGTTATTGTTTAACCACTGTGTGCAGGGAGTTCATATGATGTTTGAGAGTTCAGATAAATGGTCAAAACTTCCATTTCATGCACAGTTGTAACAGTGAAGTGTTTTAAATTCTGTGGGATGATTTTGTGATTGACTTGCAGAGATGAGACACTGAAATGTTCAGAGCTGACAGTGAAGCTAGAACCGGCATTCCTGGCAGGACTGCGGTGTGTCCAACCAACTATTAGAGCAAAGTTCTTTGAGGTGTTTGATGCTAGCATGAAACGAAGGCTTCATGATCGTCTGATGTACATCACATGTTCACAGAACTGGGAACCTATGGGACCACACTATTGGATCAAACAGTGCATTGAGCTCCTTGTTGTCACTGCATGCTCCAGTAAGATATTTTGTCACCGAATGGGAAAGTACAATACATTATAACTGGTCATTGTACAAGATTTGCTTATGGACTGATCTGGGCAATTTGTTGGTCTGTGTTTCAAAACCCTCTTCATATCAATATTAGTAAATATATATGCTTCTTCTGTGTGTGGTGTTTTCTAAGGAGAGGCTGTTACTTATCTCATTTTGGATTTGAATGTTTTAAATTTTCTGGCAGTAACACTTTCACCCAGGGGGTAACAAAATTGTTATTCTAAAAATCAAGTACTAAGTCATTTTGAATGTGTACATGTGCTGTTAAAGGAACAGAACATTAACCTTTAAGTGACTGGGCTGGTATTTAAATTTTTGCGTGACCAAAAGCTCAGGTATTATTTGAACAGGAAAATGTAAAATTATGAAATAAATGTCATTTTGTAGACAATAAAACACAGATTGTGCAGCATGTCTTAAAAAACTAACAAATTTCTTTGTTGTCTAAATGTACAAAATGATTTTCTAGATGTATTTTTTTAATGTGCATTCACACTTGTGAACATAAATCATATAAAGATTAATATTGGTAATAATGTTATGCATTTGTTTCTGTATGTTGATTATTTAACTCCATGTTTATGATCAGATAATATTGCCAGTGTTGTTCTGCAGGGTAGACAACATCCAAAAAAAAGGTCGTTGTGCATGTACAGTCAGTTTTCCATTTACATCTGCACAGTAACTTTACCACTGACCACTGGATGGGAAGGAAATGTGTGGGCCCCAGAGTTTTTATATTCATGAAGTACATGCAATAAACTGTGATGGATTTTCCCATTGAAAACCATTACAAAGATTCTAGTAATATATTTTTTATCTAGCTTTACATGCATTTCAAGGTGACTCTTGTATGTATGTACTGGTGTACACCCTAAACTTCTTGTCCCTGAAAATTACTTGATAAATTACAGTGCCAGTGGTTTCTTAGATGTGACATAACGTTTCAGATACAACAATACGAATGTCATCAGATACCCACCTGTTACCTGGTATCACATCAGTAATAAACATGGCTGACTCAGCAGAAAAGGACTGTTTTGTCAGTTTGGTGAATGTGAAGGAGGAACCAAGTGACATTCCAGATGGACTGGATTCCCAGGAGAAGGTGGTGTGTATCATCTGTGTGCTGCCCAAGTAGTTGCCTTCACTGCTGCCAGTTCATAATTTTCTTTTCTGTTCTCACTATGCTATGTATAACCTCTCTAGTTGACATATATTGTTTAAATGACAAAAAGACTTAGATATTTAGAGGCATAAGACTGTGGTCTTTTGATGTGTGATGCTGTGTAGATGAGTAGGTAGTTTCCAGTGTTCGAGAGAAATTTGCTCATGGAGGCAGCAGGTTGCTGTGAAGTATTAACACCAGTTTGTTAACCCTTTCATGCTGAACTTAACCACATTGGATGTGCAGTGTGCATTCAAAGTGTTGAAGTTGTTGAAAGTCATCACCCAATAACATGCCAATAAATGGCAGCCATTTAAATTCTCATCACTTTCAGAGCACCCTGACATTTAATTATGGTACAGAAGGTTTAAACTACACAGTGTAATGCTGTAGAAGGTTGCAGTCTTATTATTCACAGAAACAGTTCTGTTTGTAGAATTTTGTCATGTGTGTGTGTGCATATTTATTTGTTTATGCTGTATATAACTATTGAAGTTGTGTAGTGTTAAGTGAAGCATAACTTGTTGATTATGAATGATGAATCAATATGAAGTGTTTGTAGCATATTTCCTGTTACTGTCCAACCGAATTGTGAGCAGTAGATGCAGCTCCAACCTAGACCAAAGCTGCTGGACTAGTCCCACTTTCACTGAGATAATGATAGATGAATGTGTATCAGGATGATTGGCAGGTGACAGCCAAAGTACTTTGACAGAAGACGATCCCTATTCCACGTTCTTTGCAACAAATTTCACTTGTTGTGCCATAGGATTGAACCCAGCCATCAGCAGTGAGAATCTGGTGCCTGAGTGGCCAAAGGTTTCATTTGCCCAACTGTCATGTTTAATGTACAATACAGAACCGTAATTTGTAATATTCATTACTGTTGGTGTTTTAATGACGGCTGTGCTTTCTTAGGTTACTTTTGTACTTAGATAATCTTTTTTCTCTGTTTTGTTTTCTGTTTGTTTGTTTGTAATATAGGTAAGGCCATCCTGTTACAGGCCTGGGCAGGCCCTTAGGGCTCCAGGAGGTTGAGGCTCCCAGAATTGCTATACATTTGGCACTTGAAGGTGGTAAGCTTGTCAGCCCTTTGCACCAGTTAACTTAACCCCACATGAGATATCCCTGGTATTCATCTGTTAGAAGCTGAGTCAACCCCGGGATTCTCAGAGGAATCGTGTGCAGAATGTTACTCTTTATTATGGATGTTTGTAGGATGATCTTGATATGGACCTCCATAGTGTTGGAACAGTGGACCAGAAAGGTGAGGAGCACGCAACAAGTCGGACCCGCAAAGCCGCTCTGGCACACCTTATCATCCGCCAGTCCAAAGTGATGGAGTCTATCCGATCCACAAGAACAGTTCAGTTCCTATTTGCCACTGCCCAGCTGTGTCACATGGACACAGCTCTAGCTGAGAGGGTATGGTTAGACTGTTTCCCTCGCCTCTGGAGCATTCTCTCAGAAAAACAGCAGAGTGTGAGTAGTTCATGTATCATTCCACTGCACCTTCCACCCCCACCCCACATTTTTATATCTTCACCTGCTTTGAGGAACTAAATGCCCTGAAACACCACCTATGCAGCATGTAATCCTGTGACTGTCAATACAGTGACTGCAGGTGCAAATGCAACGTGCCACTATCCAGTCTGGATGTTGTTTATATGTGTGTTTATGAATGTTATATACATGTATAAAGGTTGTACAACCATGCATAACACTTCATTACAAACCCCTCTGCACCTTGGCTTGGGCACAGATATCTACTGTGATGTTTAGTTTTATAACAAATTGTTTTGCATATATGCCCATTTGTATAAAATTTGTAATTCTGTAATACAACTTTATATTGTTGCATCATTTGCTGTGTATATAACATGTAGTTGTGCAACCAAAAGCAACACAGTGCACAAATAAATATGTATAAAAACTGAAGTTTTGATTAGAAAACATGAAGGAAAGAGACCATCTGGAAGACGTAGTCATAGATAGAGGGTAGTATGAAAATGGAGCTTCAAGAAATGGTATGGCAGGGTAAGGACTGAATTATTCGGACTCATGATAGGGACCCTTGATGGACTGTTGTGAACATAATAATTAATGTTCACTTTTGCAAAATGTTGGAATTTCCTGAGCAGCTGAGTGAGTCTTAGCTTCTCCAGAAAGCTGTGCTTCATGGGGTATCTTTAAATCATGATTTGGAATGTGACTTATTGGTATGCTTTTTTAACATACTGTAGGTAATTTTACGTAGTATTGTCTGTTAGTCACATGGTCATCACCTTCTGATTCTGCATTCTCAGCAGAAATTTTCTGATAGGAATGAAACTGTGTTTTCAGACCCTGTTAGCAGAAATGGTGCCCTTTGTATGCAGTGGAGCTCATGTTATTCAAAAGGACTGCCATCCCAGTGCTCTCAACACTTTCATTGAGGCTATGTCCCATTGCAACCCACCAATCCCCATCAAACCGTAAGTGCAGTAGTGACATCCTTGCATACATGTTACAGAATATTAAATGTCAAAATAATGAACTATTATTCCATTTGTTTGCAGAGTCCTTATGAAATACTTGGGGAAGTCACACAATCTTTGGCATCGTATGACACTGAGCCTTGAACAGCTGGCCTTTGAACATGGAAACAACAGTCAGCTTAAGTCAAAGCGTGATATTCCTGATTGCTATGAGTTTGAACCAGTAGTATCTCCCCAGCAGGTGAGCCTAACCAGACTGGCTTGTTGTAATATTATTGCAGTAGTAGATTTCTCCACATAACACTTCCAGTGTTAAGACTAAAAGACAGCACAGTGAAACCTTTATCAATCATTTCTCAAAGACTAAAAGACAGCACAGTGAAACCTCTGTCAATCATTTCTCAAGGGGTTGCAAGAAGTGAATGATAAGTACCAGAAAATGATGGTTGTGGGAAAGCTTTACAGCATTTCCTACACACAAGAAAACAAGAAAGATATGAAAATAATAAATTTTCCACTCATGCCTAAAAGTAATAAAGTGAAGTGTTACCATAACACCTGCATGCAAACTACTTTTTTTCCAAAAAAATGTGTAATTGATACCTGTTCAGTTGAAGCATTATTTTTCACAGCAGCACCAATTCTGAGTTCAAAATTTTCTGTTCTCTGTGCTTGCTAATGCTGTGTCATAAAAGAATAATTTATAAATTGTGTAAATGGTATGTGCTGTGGTAAAACTGGGGCACTGGTTTAAGGTCGTGTTCATCTCCCTCTTCATTTTTGCCACTGGCCTCCTAACCCACACTGTCGTCACACATGTTGTCGATTCAGGATGGATGAATGTTGCAAGGGCGTACAAACACAAATAATAACACTGGATCACTCAAAACCATTACTTGTGAAAATCAGTGAGACACAAACAAGATGATGCAAGACAATGTTACTAATAACTGTGGAACATGGGGCTCAGGTTTGCCACCTGACAAGTTTTCCTTTCACTCACCCTTCTTGCTCAACGAACATTCTACACTTACGTGACCTGTGGTGACATTTCACAAGTACAGTTATGACTTAATTCAGTTGTCAATATTGGCAGTTTGGTGCTACCAGTGCATTCCAGAAATATCACGATACTTTCATTACATACTTGGTTAATGTGTGACACTACTGTACATCCCCCCTCCACCCCTCAAAAAAATCGGGTTACTTTCATTGTGTTTTTCTCAAACGATCATTCCAAGAATACTATGGGTCAGGACTTGGAATCCTGAACACTGATATGGGAAAACGCCACTTCAAGGAATGTTGCATCCGATATAATTATACATTGTTCATATGGGCAGTTTTTCAGGACTGGAAGACATGAACGATAATTGCAGGAAAATGACGTACAGGAATGATGGATAGGGGTTTCATTATATACACAAAATGTACCTGCATTACCAGTTAACTGTTTGCAAATGTACACCTTTCCTTATTGCCTAGTTTTCTGGTAACAAGGGGGATCAATTCAGTATGCTGTAGCAGACAAAGTGTTTTAGTTTTGATGTTCCATCTTGTTTGGTGATATCTTTTAATATAATATATTGGCTAGGAATCTTTTCCTAATTTTCCTGTAAATTTAATATTTTGAATATGAGGTGATCTTATATTAAGTAAATACAGTAGTTTATGGTTTACTTTTATCTGGGTATAGGCAGTTTTAAATTACCTGGTAGTGTGGCATTGGCAGCCAGACTTTAAATGGGGAATAATGGTATTAGTATTGATGAACTGCAACATATGGCCATCTGGTCTATTCAGATTTACATTTCTGCAGTATAATGCATGACTGCTAAAGATTAATACTGGTTTTATTAATCATACAGATGAACATGTTCTTAGAACCTGAGTAGTATTATACATTGCAGTGCTATTATCATACAAGCAGTTGTCTGTTCTTAAGATAGGGTAGATCGTAACAGTGCTTTATGTGGCAGTGATGAACATGCATTCCTATTGTAGGAGATTTTGGACTCACTGTCTGATATGTACTCATTGCTGTGTGAGGAGGATATGTGGAGTGGACTATGGCAGAAACACGCACGTTACCGGGAGACAAATGTGGCCATTGCTTATGAACAGCAGGGCTTCTTTGAGCAGGCACAAGGGGCATATGAGGTGGCTATGAGCAAAGTCCACAATGACTACTGTTCAAGTCCTGCTCCTGGAAGTGTACGCAGTGAACTGAGGCTGTGGGAAGAACACTGGATCAGGCAAGTATTTTGTACTTTACTGAATTATGAAGTTGTAATGTCTGTTGATTTCTTTGCATACAGGGAATTGCTGTATTTACTCGAGTGCAAGACGAGGTTCTTTCTTTAAATTAGGCACTTAAATATGTATGAAGTGCCGAACTAGATTGCTTGGAACCAGGCCACGCGGAGCCAAACCAAGGTCTGTGTTGCCAAATCTTGTGAGATCTATGCTCTTCTGAGATATTATGCAGCATAGAATCATAATTCCACACTGATGTTTCAGGATAACCTATCTGTCCCAGCTTCAAGGGTCAAGAAATCTAAGAGAACACATCACAACAGAAGTTAACTGATACAATCTTCTTTTTTGGGACTTTGTCCATTGCCTGATTTCTTATAGATGCATGACATTTCAGAAGCCAGCTCCATTTTTGTTTTCAGGCAAAGAAGCACCTGACTTGGTGCGCCCCTTAGATTGAGCTATTCTGAATCACTGGGCACCACAGAAACAGCAGCTTGTTACGACATGTACATGAGAACAGATCTAGTTTAGGGAAATAGCTGTGGAAAAATTAAAAGTTAACTACTGGACTCGAAAATAAAACCTAAACCAATCCACAAATTAAAATCCATAAACAGAGTCATGAACTCAGACTGATCAGGCCACAGACATAACACAAAAATCAAGAACATATGTATTTAAATTCTTAACACCAGTAACACCATCTGTGGAGAAAATTGTTAATCTTCACAGGTTCAGGTAAGTTTATAAATCAAGAAATATAAATGTATTATTTAGTCTCGATCATAACGGCATGGCAGTGCATCTCACCAGAAATGATTGTGAAGGGTTTTAGAACGTGCTGTATATCCAGTGCAATGGATGACACTGATGATAATATTTTATGGAATGACAGTGAAGAGGATGGGAATGTAAGGAGTGAGTGTAAGGAAGGTGACACTGACCCAGAATGTGGAGACAGTTACACTGATTTGCAAAGATAGATAGAAAGAATCTGACATGATTTTTATATTAAGTGTATGAAATTATTAGCAAAATATTTTTTCTTAGTGGACATTTTAAATTTGGTGGGTTGTCTTAGGTTAGGATAAATACATTTTCCGTTGGCAGATGTTTTTTTGGAGGGGGGTCGTCTTGCATTTGGGTAAATTACTTAGCATCTGTTCCCAGCATCCACTCTGGTTTTTCTCCATCCTATACTGTTGTGTATTACATGGTATTTAACATGAGCTGTGTCGTAGTTATCATCAAATACCTTATATAAAATTCTTACCATGAAAGAGCCCCCAGTATGTTTCTCTTTGATATAAATTTCACTTTTCCGGCACCCATCAAGGACTCCCTGTATTAAAGTAGGTCTGTGAAATCCCTGCCCTGTCTCAGTATTTTTTTTCCACTACTGGGATTTGAAATTAGTATTGTCATAGCTTTGGGTCTGTTGTGCAGGAGACTGTTCATTTTGTTAGCAGTTCAAAGTATTTTGTTTGCTTCCTAAAATAAAAAAAAGCTGTAACATTCAAAATATTCTTAAAATATATCCATAATCATACCTAGTCTTACCAGTTGTTTTATATCACTTTGAAACTTGGTCTCTGACAGAGCAAAGAACATTGACTGAGGCTGATGAAGAAAATATTCAGGCACAGGTGAGAGAAAATAACAGAACTGAAAAAAATAGGTGGAGGTTTAGTACTGTTAGGTTGATTGTAAAGGATGGTAAAGCTGGAAAGGATATATGCTGTGTATGTTGAAACAAGGAAGATGGATACATAGTTTTGGGTGCAGTGCATCATAGGAAAAGACCAGTTAGGTGACTGAGGCATATTTAAGAAGATAATCCATCTTTAAGAACTAAGTAATTAAGCTTTATATTGAACTGAATTGTTTCAAAATATAGTCACTGGCCATCATTTATGAATGTGATAGCAAACATTTTTGTTTTAAAAGGTATTGATCACAAAGACAACCATTAACTGTGGAAGGTACAGGGTCTGTATATCAGACAACTGTCCTTTGTCACTTCCTGCCACAGTTCTGACATGCGTGCATGGTTAACTGAATACACTATGTAAACTGTTTCATGCTGTGTTGAATGTCTGCTATAGTTGATTCACTGTGTATAGGTTAAAGAGCCATTGTCATCTAATATTGTTGACAGGAACATGCACAGTAATGAAGGTCATTTTCATTCTCATCTTCTTTAGGGTACTTCCAGGCATGTAATTCTGGCACAAAAGGGTTGGTGCAGTAAATGAGCTGATAAGAAGTAGCATCTGATATTGGCAGACAAAATAATGAACTTGTAGTTTGTGGATCATGCAGATGCTTAGTATTATTGTGCTTACAGGTGTTCAAAGGAGCTGAACCAGTGGGACCTGCTGCTGGAGTGTGCACGTGACAAGAATATCCATAACCCATTCCTGATTCTAGAGATTGCATGGCGAGTTCCTGACTGGAACCTCATGAAAGAGGCACTGGGTCAGGTAGAGACCAGCTGTCCCAAGGAAATGATGTGGAAGGTGAGTAGGTGATGTACTGGTCACTTGATGGGATTTGTATGAAGCAGAAGGTGAGCAAGTTATTTATTACTCAGTGCCTTGAATGTCTGTGAGGTGAATAGTAAATAGGTGGTACACTAGTTGATGCAATTTTTATGAGGTGAATGGTTGCAGCAAATGTAGCACATTTCTGATGATTTTTTAAGACTGACAAATCACCTGGTAAGTCATAAATATCATGTTAATGAATATTCAAGTCTTCTGGGACATGATGCTTTGTTGACTGGATTGACATTGCATCATACCACAGAAGACTTGAATGTGCATCAACACCACTGAGAATACCTCACATCTGGCAGCATAGTGTCATATGATATCACTATTAGCCCTTTGGAGCTGGAATTAAGTGCCCAGCACACTCTGTAAAACACTGTAATTCAAATAGCCTACACATTACTTTTCATTTTATAGCCCAACACTTGTATTGGTCATTTGGCTTCCTTAGAATTCCACTGTGCAATGCCTATAGTCATTTGATGCCAAAGGGTTAATTTTTCCTTCAATTAGTTCCAAGGTTCGCATGCAGTGAATGTAAGAATAGTCATGTAGTATGCTAGCATATATACCTGTCTCATTGTTATATCCAGTTTTTGAGGGCAGGGTGTGTCTGATAAGGGCTGTCCTTCATACATTTCTTCCATATTTCTTGTATGACTCTTGGTGACAGTTATTTTTCCATAACCATTACATCCGATGTGGACCAAATGAAAACACAAATTGCTTTGCATTGGTTTTAATTTGATGCTCTATGAGCTTTCATTGACCCGATGTATCAGGTACATGAGTTAACTGCTTGGCCTTTTACTGAAGCTGCCTGTCAGATGTTCCACGCTTACGGTTAAGGTGAGATTTGAATTTTTGTTTTATGTGTTGTCATAAATAGGCTAATTTGTGTACTAGATTCAAGTGTAAATGTACAACCAATCAGATTTTTTATTGCCATTTAGATATAATCCATTAAGTACCTACTCAGCTACAACATGCCTCAGATATTATAATGTGTGAAGCATTATGTTGTACATCAGGTGAACCTGTATCGTGGCTTCCTTGCGATATGCCACCCAGATGACCCACACCTATCTGTGGTGGATCGATACGTGGAGCTGTCCAGTGGACTGTGCATGAGAGAATGGCGCAGACTGCCTCACATTGTGTCACACATCCATCTGCCTCTGCTGCAGGCTGCACAACAGGTAGGCCTGCCAAGGCATGTAATGTTGAGTAAAGAGTTTGGGAGTCCAGGGTTATATGAAGTGAAGGTGATGTACTGGTTGTTGGGTGGGATTTTGGTTAGGTAGAGTGTGAAGAAGTGATGTACTGGGCAGTCAGTGGGCATGATTTATGTGAAGTGGAATGTGAGCAGGTGATGTTTTGGTGGGTGGGATTTGTGTTAAGTAGAATGTGATTAGGTCATCAGAAAGATGGCAGGATTCATAGCATACAGTTCACTGAGCTAAACGTGAAACTCCAGGTAGTAGCGCGTTCGCTGACGTGGCTGTCAGAAATACAGTAGAACCACTGAAAAATGCACTCCTCAAGTCTGTGAATTAAAAAGCGACATAGATCCTCCATTTTGCTGCACTTTGGTTGGGTGGCCTTCATTATTTTTGCTGTTCATAAATATAATTTCAATTTCATTTGTTTAATATCAACTAATTACATGTAATTACAATAATATTAGAATATCTTGCTGCACAGAATATGTAAAACATTATAATTTCATTTATAAATGCCATTTTTTGGTAAGTTGGGGTTCATGTGATAGTTACCTCCTTGTCACTTGACTCCTTCTTCCATTCCCCCCCTCTTGTGTCTCCTTCCACTCATTACTTTTCCTCCCCCCCCCTGTAGCCCCTTCCTTCTTTGCTGCTAATTCAATCTTGTTCACCTCTTCCTTAGCTGCTTTCTGTTTTTCCTTGATGACATATTGCAGTATCCATTTGTTTGACATATGCAGTAGAGTTTGATTCATGTGCCATGTTGCAGATTATGGAGCTACAGGAAGCAGCACAAATCCACCAGGCACTGCAGCATGGCCGTAGTAATTCACTGCATGACATGAAAGCTACCATAAAGACATGGCGCAACCGCCTTCCTGTGATTGCTGATGACTTGAGCCATTGGAGTGACATCTTCACTTGGCGACAACACCATTACACCTTCATAGCCTCACACTTTAACTCACAGCATGACCAGACTGTCAATAGCACACTTGGTGTACATGCCTCTGCTCAGGTGGGTCATAACTTGCCCTAGTCCCGGTCAGAAATGGTCTGCCATGTTTATGGTTTGCCTCATTCCCATACCAGTAGTACTTAAGTAGGAGATGGGCATCTAGTCCTGTGCCTGTTATGATTTATCCTAGAGAATTAATTATGAGGCCGAGATGCACTAGAATTAAACGGCAATGCCAATAAGAAGGTTTTTGTTCTTCAGGTGTTCAAACAACATACCAAGCAGCTGATTCATGATTCTGAGCCCAGTGCACACACCTGTCATCCTCACAGTCAGAAACTTTTATAGAGATTTAGGAAGTAAACAGGGCAGTAATGTGTGAGATAAGAGGTTTATATTTTGGTGATTATGACTGCTGTCATCAGGATGTGATGCCAAGAAGCTGGTGGAAATTGACCAGTGTTTTGGAGGTAGACAGTGACTCCATCTTCCATGCCAGAATACAGTCTTTAGGACAGTGCAAGTTCTCACATGATTAAATTATACTGTAGTATACTGTAGGTGTTGGTCGTGCTCTAGTCTTGTATGGAGGAGATGCCTGCTTTGAGTCGTTATTATGGCATCAGTTATCTTGACTGAAGTTCCTTGTGGTTTTACTTAGTGCTCCAGGAATGCCAGAACAGTGCCTTGTGTAGGGCATGGTGCCTTCTATCCCAAATCCTCTCCAGTTCATATAGTATAAATACATTGACTTATATAATTTATTCTCATAGGCTTATCATGAGCTCAGTGTTTGTTTCCTCTTGTTTCCAGGTATTTAAACCATGTTTCCTTTTACAATACTAACTGCTTGTGATTGTGTATGGTAGGCAATCATCCACTTTGGCAAGATCGCCCGGAAGCACAATCTGCCAGGGGTGTGTCTTGACTCACTGTGCCGAATTTATACAATTCCAAGCCTCCCAATAGTGGACTGTTTTCAGAAGGTCCGTCAGCAGGTGAAGTGCTACCTGCAGATGGCAACAGTGGTCGATAAGAATGAGCTGCAGAAGGTGAGTTTTGCTGAAACTTGTGAAACACTGATGTCATTTCAGTTGTCAGTACTGAACAGCTTGATGTGAACTTAGGTGTTAGGTAACCATTTGGCATCTTAGTGTGTCTAGGTGAACTCTGGAGCTGTACCTCAAATACTGCCTTTACTATGTCACTTAATACTTTTACCTACTTTGCATTTGTAATTGTCTTTCTATCCCACTCAGTACCTAACCCTTAACCACCTAACGACATATATATACATATATATGTTGCGCATTGAGCCCATTAAATAGCCGAATGGCCACTAAAGTGGCTAGGGGGGTGGGGATTTAATTCTGGCGTCAAAGGGTTAATAACTTTTACATTTAGCATATCATTGTGTCCTTCAGTACTTATTTAAATGGCCCTCTCCATGCCCTTGCAGTTGCTTTGGCAGCAGGTCCCTGTTGTTACAGTGCTATCCTGTTTCAGATATTGTTTGGTGTGTATCAATAAATAAAGTCTGTTCTTTGATCAAACACAGACATAGAAGAACACAAAGCATGCTGTCTGTTGATTATGTGGTGAAACAAGAACACAGTCTAAATTGGAACTGTAGAATGCATCAGAGACATGTGGCTGCTGTTTGTAAAGTTCAACTGACCATGCAGCACAAATTATGCTTGTTTACATTATTAGGTTAGCCACAGGAGTGATCATCACAACCCACAGTCTCCAAACTTTATACTGTCTTCACCACCACATGGTGCACCATGTTGTCACCTTGGTATAACCATAACATCTGTCTTGTACGAATCTTATTCTCAGGTACTACAATTTGATTCAGGCCTTGACCACTTTAACTGTGCATCTCCAGTGGCTCGTGTCTGGCTCTTCATAATCATTTATCCTTGGATTTGTTAGGTTCTCTAAGTGGGTCCTGGGACTAACATAGTTGTGTTGCAGGCACCATCATTGTTGGACTGTGGTAGAAATGAGTTGTAGCTGTACAATTGAACTCCTTGTATGTGATCTGAATATATACAAATATTTTGTGCTGTGATGATTACAGTCTTGTGGGATATGACCATGTGGTTTTGTAGAAGATACCAACATTTTGGAGGAATTTACTTTATCTGTCATCAGGGTTTTCTTCTACCTTGAAGACAGAGGCAGCAGGTTTCCCCATAATCATTGATACAAATCTGCCTGTCTTAATGTACCTCCATGAAAACCTCTGATCTTATTGCTGAATGATGTTGCAGGGTTTGGATGTAATTGAACTGACAAATGTCAAGTTGTTGACACGAGAAATGACTTCCGAGATCTATGCATTGAAGGGCATGCTGTTGGCACAGCTTGGGCGCTCAGATGATGCTAACAAGGTGTTCTCAGCAGCTGTTCAGATGCATGACACATTAGTCAAGGCCTGGGCACTGTGGGGTGACTACCTTGAGCAGTTGTTTACACGAGATGCGCGACAGATTTCTCTTGGCACTCAAGCCATCACGTGCTTCCTACATGCCTGTCGCCACCAGAATGAATCCAAGTCCAGAAAGTACCTGGCCAAGGTAATGTTGGTTACTGAGGTGTGTGTCTTTGACCTTCATAATGGTTGTGCATGGAGAAGTCAGGTTTATGACCAGCAGATGATGTATTACCATGTACATTTGGCTGAAGTGCAATCATGTCTTGTGAGGACATGTTAATTCTATTTTGCAAATTAGAATTTTTTGCTGTGTTTTATCTTGTTAGAGCTGCGCATAAATTGGCTCTAATCTTGTTACAAACTGAATACCTAACTGAGATGTTTTTAGCAGGATCTGTGTGCTATCTCTGCAAGCTTCACCTTGAAACAAGGGACCCCAACCCACCCTCTCAAGGTTGAAGCTTTATCCCTGAGTAACAGTGTGTGTTACAGCCATGCCAAGTACAACAGATTGTTTTATACAATTTCTGTGTGCAAGTTTGCTGTGTGTTGCTTAGGTTCAGTGGCTGTGGTTGTATCTTGTGTGACCATTGTCAGGCTGATAAGCATTCTGTTTCTTACATAGGTTCTGTGGTTGCTCACATATGATGATGATAAGTCCACTCTAACTGAAGCAGTAGACAAATATTCAGTGGGAGTGCCTCCAATCCAGTGGCTACCATGGATACCTCAGCTGCTCACATGCCTTGTGCGCAATGAAGGGACTCTGATTCTCAATCTGTTGAGTCAGGTAAGGCCAGTGGAGAAACACAATTTCAAATTGAATCCACATCAACATGTAAGTTGTTTGTTCATCTCATAGAGCGTACAACTGAAATATGGAAAGTATCCTAAGTATATGAATTCAGTAGTTCTACTACCACAGTGCCTTATATTCCATTGCAGGTTGGACGCATGTTCCCTCAGGCTGTATACTTCCCAATCCGTACACTATACTTGACACTGAAGATAGAGCAGCGGGAACGTTATAAAAGTGCAGAGCAGGCAGCTGCGATTGCTGGCAAGCTGGCTGCATCCAGTCAGGTACGACTTCAGAAACTCAGTGTAAGTAGAACTTGTGCACTTGAAATGTAGCTATTAATTAAACAGACCTCAAATTATGAAGTAATTAGCCTTCCAATAGGGACCAGGAAAGGGTTAAATTTAAAATGTTGTTGGCACTGAAAGAGCCACTGTATAGAGATTCTCTTGATATATTGCCATTACCATGAACCTTGGCTTGTTCTTTTTACATTGCATAGCACCACTTATCTGTCCATTAAAATAACTGTTCTAAGTTCATGAATATTTATAAACTTTTGACGCTTTGTATACATTAAAATTTCTAATTTATATTTGATTTGGAATGTTATTAGCCCACCATTATTGCTGGCGAACAAAGATGAAAACTATGCTCTTTCATTACTTTATTTAGTTCTGATGAATTATAGTGGAGATAGAATGTATAAAAATTTGTCATTCTCCAACAAAAAAGGGTGAAATTAACATCAAATATCTGTCATCTTCTGTCTTGTTTCATACATTATTTGATTTTGATGAAGTCTTGTGTAAATAACGTACAGTAATTATCATATGAACCAGTACCAGTCTGTTACTGTTGCCAAGTCAGTTTTGTTAATTGCATTTGTTGTGGTAATGTTGTAGGCGCAACATGCATCAGGCAGAGGAGATACACAACAGCAAGGTACAGTATTCTGTTGTAATCTCTCAAGACATTTACATATACATAGAAATGTCTGTGTACAATAGCCAACAGTGGTATTAATTGCAGGGGACCAATCGGCATCATCAACACAGCCTCAGCAGCCACATGGCAGCCAGACAGCAGGTGGGGGAGAGACTGGACCCATTCGTGCCACACCTTCCATGTGGCGCTGCTCTCGAATAATGCACATGCAGCGTGATATTCATCCAACTGTTTTGTCCTCACTGGAGGGTATAGTTGACCAGGTGAGTGATGAAGACAATTCATCTAAAGAAACTGTTTGAATTTCAGTGTCAACCTCTAAACATGCACACATTGGTAGCAGTTTTTAGTCAACCGTACATTTCCAGACAAAAGATTTTACTGCACAGTTGCAGTAATGGTAGTGATCCTAAGAGTTATAGAATTTTGTCAGTCTGTTATGATTCCTGTCAGTTATGAGATTAATCCTTATTTTGAACATAAATACAGATTAAAAAAAAATTGCATTGTATTGTTAGGGGTATACATTACACAGTGAGTAGATGAGTAGATGAAAGATATAATCATGGAATCACTGAAAATTTCCGCTAACACAATTTAACCTTTATCCGACGAACGCACCAGATCCTTTTAAATCAGCATCTTACGAATGCACCAAACCGCTGGCCATTTAAATGCCCCACACACTCATGTAGAGGCTTAGAATAATAGCCCCACTCATTTTCTCCACATTATATAGTGGTTTGTGGTCAGATTCACGCTCCGGCCAATTTACCCAATAACGTACATATGTGCCTCATGTATACCAAATTTTTGGTCAGTCTGTACTATTCGAAACAGTTGTATGTTTGCTTTTATACTAAACAACTGACTCCTTTCATTTCCTTCTCACCAGAGCATCGACTACGAATTCCAACCCAACAAGCCTCAAAGCCTCATTCACTCTGAAATGCATTGCTGTTATAGGAATTCTGTTTGTGATGGCGTGTTTGCGTGCTTTGTATAACAATTTGCTTGCTGTATACTCTGCTTTGAACTAAAGAATTGCTTATTTGGCGACCCTTCTATAGTCGCAACAGAGACGCACATTATGTTTGCGGTCACAGGATATATTACTGCTAAAAGGGACTAAGCACCAACTGTCTGTATATGATAAAATGCAAATATTATATTGGTTGTCTATGTCAGTCTTCCATTTCACTTTGGTTTCTGGTCCATTACAGAAGGGTGGTTTGAAAAATAAAATAAACAGGATGCATAAACTCGCCCACACCAATAAATTTAGGCAATTAATGGCTATATTGTGAGGTCATGGTTTTCCCATGCCCTACTTGTATATTGAACGCGAGAAACCACACTCTGGCCATCTCCACTGGATTATTATTCCAATTGCAGTTACACGAATAAACAGACTGGTCTCTAAATAGTCAGCCATAATATGGCATTTCACTGCGTTAAGCCGGACTGAATATTTTTTTGTCAGCAGCATGGGCTATGTGGATAAGGGAGATAGAATGGCAAATTCCTATTCTATCAACCATCGCACATGGAAATGGACAAAGAAACTCTTATTCAATCTGTTTGACCTGCCCATTCGGAATGGCTACATCCTTTTTTCCTCACTGGGGGTAAAAAAATTTCGCATACCGATTTTCAGAACATCCTACTGGGGAAATTACTGGCACACGCTGGACATAACGGAATGTGCAAAGGTCAATAGGAAGATCACCTGCTGCTGTCACTCAAGTCGTTAGATTTGAAGAACGTGGTAAGAAACATTGGCCTATTCCGTCTGCCACGCGAAGAAGATTTCGTGTGTGTGCGGAAAAGGGTGTCACCAGAAATGTTTCAGTGATATGCGAAAGGTGTGATGTAGCTCTTTGTTGTGATAGAAG
>Ga0123352_10005874_pt1:0-15000 | contig 18640 bp, 15 predicted proteins | sample TergutLab28metaG_FD_89700 | JGI IMG/M metagenome (GOLD analysis project Ga0123352, IMG submission 89700) | Labiotermes labralis P1 segment gut microbial communities from Petit-Saut dam, French Guiana - Lab288 P1 | ecosystem: Host-associated > Arthropoda: Insects > Digestive system > Gut... | reverse complement strand
ATATAGATACCACGGGGCTTTAAATGGTTAACTAGTCTAGATGAGCACAGCTAAAAACACAAAAATCCCACCACTCTACACGATCCTTAACCAGTGACCAATACACAGCAGCAATCTCACAGTACCATGCTGGCACTTCAGCTCCCAAAAGAAATCCGTCACCCTCATTAGCAAGATGGCCATTACACACTTTCCTAATGTACAGACTCTATGTAAGATCTGTCCTAGTAGTATCGTCTCTGCTACGAACATGTCTCCCACTAATTATGTCCTATAAAAGTCTGAGCTAAACGGGAATTTACATTTTCCTCACGCGCTGCATTTCTTTGCTCGTTTTATCCGTCTTGCCTTACACTCCTTAACGATATCCAGTAAATAATACAAGTTGTGAAGCTCGCAAGGAAGTTGTCTCCATTTCCTTGTTAGTCCACCCCCCCCCCCCAAGTCTAAATGATCTCACACTAAAAAAACTCACGCGATTATTTGCATATATAAGTTATGACACAAGCTCTCGGCAAAGAGCCTGGGCTTAGTTTCATGTTTAGCTCATGTCTATTATGGTACAGTGATTCTTATTCTGGTACTTTTTCTCCACTACAGCATGAGGAGCCCAGGCCGCCCGTGGTGACCAATCAGTGGGTACTGGAGACTCTTCTCGGGGGCAGAGTGGCCACAGCGCGAAGCTGACCACTCACCTCCACCTAGTGTTCAGGTGAAGAATGAGTGCAGGTAACCCTCCACTGTCTTATATGCGTTCCTGCCGGAGATAGATAACTTTACCGTTACGTTAGCGTGTTAGGAAAAGGGAGATTGTTGTAATTTCACGAAAATCGGGAGAACATACGTCACTTCTTTCTGGTGACTGATACTATAAATTTCAAGGCTTGACCGTGTCTTTTCTATTGACACCACCATAATTCCATCTGTTTAGTATCTTGATGTTCGAAGAGACTGAAGTCAGTATCAAATGTGTCTATGTCTGTAAAATATCAAAGTACAGTGGCCCTAGATTCAGAAGAACGATTTACGTCCACTTTGTAGCACAGGCATGACAACTGAAGGCACAGACAAGTATCAAGGAATTGGACGAAATTCGAACACATGAAAACGGCAGGAAAATTGTTGATGTTCGCATAAATATCATGGCGAAAGTGTATGGTAGTCATAACAGAACACTGAGTTCTACCTGCTGGAAACGTCTAGTACATTGACGTACCATCCTTGAATTTTCTAAAGGAAAATCGTTACATCCACTGAAAGCGAAGTTACTTAAAATCACATGAGAAAATACGCTTATAAATCGTACGGAAGTTAGCGCAATTTCTTAAATGGGGTATTAGTTTCTGATGAAGGAAATTCTTATGTGAACGGAGAGGCGAACACGTAACTGAAATATGGTCCGAAGGGGATCCACGCCGGTTACTCCTAGGCAAAGAACAAACAATCCAGAAATGAATGGTCTGGCTTATTAAATACGAATTTTATTAATGCACTGTCTTGAATGACACGTGCATGTTACGCTACTGTATGTTAAGTGACTCGGTGATTTGATACAATAAATTATGCCAAAAATACGTGTACATTAAAAGCGATAATGGAGGGATCGCAATTTAACGATGCTGCATTAATGAAGCGGTGACTTAGGCTTCCATACCATCACAAGATGAAATCATTCGGTGAATTTAAAAGTACTGGTGCGGAAATGGTCGTGCCGTATATCAGGTCATTATCCCAGCATTCGTTTGAAGGACATGAGAATAATCACAGGAAATCTCAGGTCATGGTAGTCGGCGCCCGTAGGAGACTCGAACCCTAAACAACCTGGATGCACACCAGAAGCACTACCGCGTGCGAGAGATTTTGCCCAGTCCAGTACTCTTTAATGTTCAGTATATTCAAAGGAATTAGGTTCAGCTATGAACACTGGAGGATACACTGCATCATTCACACGTTTACATATACACACACTCGCAGATACAGTCTATGTACATTTTACTCTGTGGACTTCAAAGACAGATGGACAAGTCCCCTCTACACACTCAGCAATAAAACAGACGCTAATGTATGCAATGAAAAGGAATGAAAAGCTATAAGAAAGAAGGAATTTATGAACAGAGGAAACTAAAATGAAAAAAAAAACCAGCAAAACAGAATAAATCATTACGTAGAACTGAGTTATCTGAAGTAACCCGTCCGAATTGGCACGCTACTTGCGTACGTTACGGAGAAATTTTTGTGAGAATCTTGTTCTGGCTCGCAAACATTTCACATCGCGAAATCTACCACGTCCGCTAACTAAACACCGCTATTGACGAGCTTGCAGAAATGGTAGATATTTAGCGGAATTTACGAGTAATTTCGCTGGAAACTGAAGCCTACAAGAAATCATTTCCACAGACGAACAGTGGCAGACGTTGCCGCTGATATAAGAGTCGCATCATCACCATCACCACCATCACTCACAATCAACATCGTGTCTTTTGTCGCGGGTTTTGATCTCGTCTTTTATTAATTAGGGTAGTCATGTGTGTTATGCACCGGCGCTGTCTTTGCAATTGGCCACTACGCTCTCCAGTCAGCAAGGAAATAAAGAATTAAAATTAGTTGAACTATTCTTAATGAGCTGTACTTGCTGGCAGCCACAAAAGGCTGGGCACGTGGGTGGGGTGGGGATATACGAATAATCACACAATTTTTGTGGAACGTCTGTTGGTAAATGGCCATTTCGTAACAGCGGTAACGAGACGAGAGGAAACCATTAAGCGGTATTTGTGGCATGCTGATTGTAGGTGGATGGAACTGGCTCACGATACTGTATGGTGGCAGGTAAAGGTAGTGGCGATATTAAACATCCTTTTGTTAACACAGTGTTAGTATTGGCGGTAACAAGCACGCCTGCTAACACAGTGTTAGCACTGACAGTGTTGAGAACTCTTCTGCCAACTGTGTTAGTGTAGTCGGTACTAAGCACTCTTCTGTTAAGTGTGTCAGTACTGGCGGTATTGAGAACTTTTCTGCCAACACAGTGTTAGTACTGGCGGTATTGAGAATTCTTCTGCTAACACAGTGTTAGTACTGGCTGTATTGAGAACTCTTCTGCTAACACATTGTTAGTATTGACGATATTGAGAACTCTTCTGCTAACACAATGTTAATATTGGCAGTACTTAGAATTCTTCTGCTAACACAGATTTAGTACTGGCTGTATTGAGAACTCTTCTGCTAACACAGTGTTAGTATTGACGATATTGAGAACTCTTCTGCTAACACAATGTTAATATTGGCGGTATTGAGAACTCTTCTTTTAACACAGTATTAGTATTGGCGGGTGAGCAATCTTCTGCTACAACAGTGTTAGATTATTACTTTTTGTGCTTAATGTACGACTTCCTTGACATGGAGCTAGAATATTGCAGCGCATTAAAACGGAAGGACGAGGAACTCTCTGAAACACGAACGCTCGCACGCACACACACACACACACACACATTAATAGCCTGAACACGATTCAAATCCACGCCTTCAAGAGAACATATTGCCGGTCTACAGTCGGATCTCTTTCATTGATTACGATAGCACGACAAGAGGCACGAATTCTGTCAATTCACTGTCCTCACAGTTACGGAATTATAATTTTTAGGCACACATTTACTTTGAAGGATCTTATATTACGGCAGAGTTTGTTTTGATGCACCGCCTTATTTGGACACACACACACACACACACACACCTATCTCAGCTCTGTAACGTCAGAGTAATATGAAATCAGAAGCACTGAACGATAGCGTTATTAGGAACAATTCTGAAAGTCACTTTCATGTTGAATTACGTTACAAAGCTGCAGCCTCGCAGTAACGATCCGATGTGTTCCCTCATTCTTCGTTATTCATCACAAAAGGCCAGCTCTCTCCTTCCTCGTCGATAAATCCTTAGATGCAAGAGAAAGTCTTTCCGAATTTCAAATTCAAGTACCTAATTTTACAAGCCCAAGAATGTACGTAATGATTCAACTCAATAAACACAGTATACTTCTGTTTCTACATTACTACAAACTGAGCAACGAATAGTGCTTGTTCTTCAGCTCTTTATGTACACTGGATCTGTAGCGTATATGGAGATGGGCAGATAATCTGATCAAGTGGCTGAAGAATGGCCGCCCGATTATGTCCGTGCGTTCGTCTGGACAGACTGAGGAAAATCACTCAGAGTCAGTCAGGATAGCTAACAGTGCGCAAGAGATTTGAAAGGGGTATATTTTCGAATAAGCTGCTGGGTTGATACACGTATATCAAGGAGAAACCTTTTGTGAAAAAGAAAAACTGAACAGAATGAGAAGCAGAAAATTATGACAACGTTTAAAATATAGACGCTGTCGGTAGTTGTGGGTTGTGCTGAATTCTGAATTTTAATATTAAATATCACATCGCCAACCCACACAACCCACCACACCCAGCCAAGCCACCTTCTAACCTAATACGAGGCTCTCTTAGTGAGAACACAGTAGGCCTAGACCAGTACATGAAGGCATGGCGCTACCACCACTGCTACAATTGGAAAAATAATTTCATTTTATTTCGAATAATTACTGCACTACAACAGAAGAACGGACAAGCTGTCTAACATTCCACCGTTTACTTTTATATATCGACGGCTCCGGCCAAGCGACACGAATTGGTTGTGTAGTGGACACTAATTAGCATCCACACTTTACTGTAAACCCTCACAAATGTTTGTCGTGGTTTTCTCACTCTCTCCAGGCACCTGTATGTATAATAGACCTGGGGTTCACAAACTTTCCAAAAACCGACAGAACCTCAACTTTCTAGGCACTACAAGGATGAAATGAAGAAACTTCCATAATGAGGATCCATAAATATTAGCGGCTACCGAAAAGAATTCGAGCACCTGGAATTTATGGACCCCTCTAACAGATGGCATGATGGTTCCATCTATTTCGACCATAAACAATCACTCCAGTTGAAACAATGTCGTTTAATAACCCCAGACAAACACTTGGTAATAATAAACATTGTCAGTTCAAATAAACGACGAAAAAAATAAATAGCTGAAAGCAAACCCGCCCCCTTTTATGCTGACAGTGGCTCAACTGGTAAGACTTCTGACCGCAGGACCTCAGCTGACCCAGCAAGCTGTCAAACTATAATGCCTGTGACTTTATTTTTGCCGTACACGAGTTGAATCCCGGCCCGGATATCGACTGTCATTATCACGCTTCTGGCAGTTCCTCCACACACATGAATAATACCTTGCTAAGTCCACGAACGCTATAATAAGCAGACGGGCTTGCACATGGAACGCGACTGAATACGGCCCAAGGTAGTTCTGGGGTTCATTTTCTTAGGATTTTGTTTCGGTGAAACAGTTTTCTTGATTGTTTCAGTGTTCTTGTTTGGATGTTGTGTATCCTTTTTCGTAGATGGAATTAGATACTCTTTACAACTCATTATTCACAATCAATCAATCAATCAGCACTAAACAGACAAGGTTACAGACAGCATCGTTGCATAAACTACACATACATAACAACATTCTATCACTGGACACCAATATAACTAAGTACTCGTCCGTTGTCGTGATACTGATATCCGAGATCAATATTCAAACCAGGAGTCCCCTAATGAGACGCGTTACAGCGAAATAACAAGCTATTTATGTCGAACGAAGACTCTGAACGTTTCAGACACCATCACGGCACTGCATACCAACCCTTGGAAAAGATACTCTGGAAACAGACGAGATCGGCAGCAGCAGCAGCAGAAGCTCAGCGCTCGTTTACGGTGTAGTGCCTTTCAGTTACTGCGACGCAAACAGAGACACGCTAAGAATAAATGAATCCCGCTAACTTACAACGGGACTGAGTGGCAGTGTGAAGGAATCAGAGTACACGCCGCGATTAATGTTTTACACCTATCATAAATGAATAGAATGACGGAAATAAAAATTCTTATTGAAAAGTTGTGACTCATTCAATCCGTGAGCCAAGCGCCAAGTCACGACTGCAGATTGACCAAGTCGCGTGGAAAGGAAAAACACAAAATATTCCACAAGAGACTTGCAGTTTATAAAATACAACAAATTCTGAAGAGAACACTTAAACCAAACGAATTAGCCTCACCACGTTACCACTACAGCATAATTGTTTCAGGTCGCACTCTCACGGCAAAAGCAACGTATTTTAAAATTTTACGGTAAGTTGACCCTTCCTGTTTACGTTTGATCATCAAACATAAAAACCATATTTTTGCTTATTCCAGAGATTATATAACGACGCTGGCTCAACTGTACTGGCTATGCAGTGTACAATTAAATGAGGTAGTTAACATAAATTATCAGATTATGAAAATTCTGAAGAAAATAATTGGGATTTTCATGGCAGTAAAGATTCATATTGATCTTCTGGATAATTACACCCTGCATATAAACGCAGTATTTCCCTCCGAAACGCCGGTATCCACTTAACGGCGACAACACGGTATCATGTCCCAGAAGAACGCCATATGAATATGAAAGGTCGTGGCCAGTGTGACGGTAGTCACTGCATTCGTCCAGTACAACGAAGAAAACCTCTAATAGTAGAGTCGGTAGCCAGGCCGAGGTTATAACCAGGTACTTCCTAATTACACGTCTACGGCCCCCGACAGGGTTTCTTTCTGCTTCAAGTTACGGCACTGAATCACGTGTCAGCTCCCACTGCCAATTTTATATATATATAAAAAAGCAAAGAAATATGGACGTAGTCTCACTTGACACGCCAGACCTATATTATTAATAATTTATTCACCCTCATTTAGTACAGTAAGGCAGAATACACCATTTTCTCACCCAGTTACTAGTTTTGAAGTGTGATCTCTATTAATGATATCAAGATTACATGATTTTCAACTTGCCATTAGTCAAACCCCCCGGTCCTTAAACCTTACATGCTACAAGGACGGGAGTTTAAAAACATGGAAACTGTCTCGACAGATGTGCCATCATCTGACGTCACAAATATGAGACATATAATAAGAATCCCCCCCCTCTAAACTCACTTGCCGCTGCGCTCAGCAGCCATGTTCGATCTGCTGGTTTGAATGGGGAATGCTCGTTATTGATCTACACAGTGCGCGGCTCCACCATTGTTATTTTAAAGCTTCTCTTTTGTTTTGCATCGTGTATATAAAGGTAGGGGACCAGAAAGGGGTATAAAGGATAAAGAGGGAAGAGAAACTGAATAATAATAGCATTGCTTCTGGCTGGAAACTTTGACTATAAATTACTAACATACATAACCAATTTTCTTGGTGGAAGACTCTGCCCATAGAGAAACTATGGAAATAGATTTCAGTTAAAGTTTTGGAAGACGGAGGAGAGGGAAGTATAAAGAATAAAGATGGGCTTTACCGAAAATTATTCCCATTATTAAAAGCGGATCACACAAAGCTGAATATTCAATGAGGAGAAGTGGATAAATATTACACCTGAATAATTCCCCTTTACGGCCAACATTTACCTGCAATTTCTACGACTTTCCTTGAAGCAACTTCCATTAAAGTTCAAAATCAAAACTACGCAGACAATAAACGTCACCCTGCCGCTTCCAGAAATGTTCACAATGACTATTGTTCACAGCCTCTTCATTCTGCTGAAACACATCAAGTTAGTCATGCTGCAAATAAAACGGGTTCAATTAATATCATAAACTAAAAGGTAAAGGTAAAGTGATCCCATTACAGGGGCGGTGTGGCCCAGAGGGTGGGTAGAGGTATAGCTCTACTCTTTCATGACCGCGGCACTAGAAGGGGGTGAGTGGCCAGCAGCACACCCGGGCCGCACTATACCCCCGGGAAAGACCTGGTACCAATTTTACAGGAGGCTGGGAGGGCCCCAGGGCCGATCTGGACTGGTCCCCACCGAGATTCGATCACGGACCGTCCAGCCCGTAGTGAGTTGCTATACCGACTGAGCTACCCGGCCCACACTACCATAAACTAGGAACTGAAATTATCCCGAATAACCAGTCTCCTTTGATCCTCCCCTCCTCTGTATTATTATTATTATTATTGATTTAAAGTTACTGCTGTCTTCTTGCCAGCAAGCAGACAGCAGTAACTGTTTGACATATGCCTGTTGCTGTATGTACAGTCTTGAACTCCTGATGATGGACGGAAAGACCGTCCGAAACATGTAGAGTGTCATTTCAAAATAAAATAAATTCGATACATTGGTGCATCTAGTTGCTTTTACTGAAAAAAAAAGTCCCATTATAGGCCTGGAGTGGCCCAGAGGGTTCCAGGAATTTAAGGTTCCCATATTTCATGACAACGGCACAGAATGGTGGTAAGGTTGTCTGTCTTACGCACCGTCCGCCTTTATCCCCAGGAAATACTCCCGGTACTCATTTCTGTTACAGGCTGAGTCGACCCCAGGGCCATAGAGCGATCGGAAGGATTTTATGTCAGTGAAAAATTCCAACCAAACCAGCTTGGGTCGAACCAGTGACCTGATTTGTAGCACAGCACCTTAACCACTGTGCTACCGCGTTCCCCGTTGCTTTTACTATGGAAATATATTACGATGCACGGCCCTAGGAGCGTCAAATTTGGCAAGGTGTCCGTTCATTACAACAGCGTTTCTCTCAACATTCGGGGGACACCGTACACAAAATGTAGGGGTGACACATGTCGTAAACATAACGGCGGGGATAAACAGAGCTTCAGTTACGCAGCAGTGACATGAGGGAGCAAAACTGGTTGAATATCTGCACGTTGTTTTAACTATCTCCATTGGGTAGAGTCTCTTTTTCAAACGCTCAAGGCAACAGTCGCTCAATCTGTCAAACAAAATTAATCCCCACCTTTTACTGATCATGCTTTCACAAACGCTCGCTACTAGGCTTTCTCGTAAGTCAGAAGAATCGAGTCTACGCTCTCAAACAATGCGCATCTTAATATTATCAACTCATCCCGTCCTAGATCTCCTAACTCATCAGATTCCTTTACGGTAGCAACACTACAACTGTATGCGTTTTTCAACTCTTCCACTCGTGCCAACATGATCATTAATTTCACCACCCTAACATTATTTATGAAGAGAACAAATTGTTATGCTATTCATTACGTAGTTTTCTCCAGACACCATTTACGCTCTGTTAGGTCCAAACACATTCGCCAACATCTTGTTCTCAGGCACATTTACTTTCCTACTCCCTGCAGCAGAGTCCTCCTTGAGAAACTAACCGGTTTTCAGATAGTCACGAAATTCCCCGCATTTTATGGAACCCGAAAGTTCATTACCGCATCCACAAGTGCGCGCCACCTGCCCCTATCCTGAGTCAGCTCGATCCAGTCCAAACCCCACATCCCACTTCCTCAAGACCCACCTTAATATTATCCTCCCATCTATGCCTATGCCTGAGTCTCCCAAGCGGTCTCTTTCCCTCAGGTTTCGCCACCAAAACCCTGTATACGCCTCTCCTCTCCCCTATACGCGCTACATGCCCCGCCCATCACATTCTTCTCGATTTTATCACCCGCACAACATTGGGTGGGGAATACATATCACTAAGCTCCTCATTATGTAGTTTTCTCCACTCCCCTGTTACCTCGTCCCTCTTAGGCCCAAATATTCTCCTCAGCACCCAATTCTCAAACACCCTCACCCTACGTTCCTCCCTCAAAGTAAGCGACCAAATTTCACACCGACACAAAACAGGCATAATTATATTTCTGATATATCTTAATCTCTAAATTTTCGGACAGCAAACTGGAACACAAAAGATTCTGCACGGAATGATTGCAAGCATTCACTGACTTCAATCTGTTCTTAATTTCTACCTGTATAGAATTTTGATTCGCTAAGGCTGTTCCCAAATATTTGAACTCTTCCACCCTTTCAAAGGAACAATTATCAATCCTTATACTGTGACTTCGTCTTGCATTCTGATCTCGAGACTTTGTCTTTTCAGCATTTACTTCTAGTCCAGTCTCCTTACTAGCAATTACTAAAGCTTCTGCGTTTTTCTGTATACTATGTACGTTTCCTCCCAACATATTAACATCGGCATAAGCCAGAAGCTGATGTGTGCCATTTAATTTCAACCCATCCTGGCTTACCAGAATCCTCCTAATGGCGTACTCTAAAGCAAAGTCGCCTCTTAGGCACACACAAACCATAATGTTCTTTCGAAATATACGGGCTCGAAATGGGTTAAACAATACTGAACTGGTTACTAGAAAAGAAAATTACGCAGCTGTGGACAACTAAGACATCTCTTCGGTATGAGGCTTTCAGTTCATAATGAGACATAATGAGACATGCACACAGTTGCAAATTCCACTGCTGAATGGCTGCGTGTGGCGGTTGCTACGTGAGGCTCGCACTCAGAACTCCGGCGATCGAAACAATGAACATGGCAATCGTGATATCGAGGTACTCACACAACAATCATTTCACGTCGCTTGTCATGACAACCCAAAAGACAACTGAATGTTTGTACGACGAAACTTTTCATATCGATTTCAGAAAAAAAGAACATGATAATAAGATCCAGTATCAATATCAATAAATGTCCAACAAGATGAAACCATACACAGTTTATTTTATCTGTAAACTGCTCTACATGTTTCGGGTAGCTTCTCCACCCATCATCGGGAGCACAAATAACTATCTACAGCATCTGGTACTGGTCAACTATAATAGATAAAAATAATTATTCACCTAACATTTATATGAATAATTATTTTTATCTATTACAGTTGACCAGTACCAGATGCTTTAGATACAGTTATTTGTGCTCCCGATGATGGGTGGAGAAGCTACCCGAAACATGTAGAGCGGTTTACAGATAAAATAAACTGTGTATAGTTACATCTTGTTGGGCATTTATTGACACAGAATTGAGATGCATGGTCCCATGAACAGAAGATCTAGTATCACAGGGCAAAAACCAGGCTCTAGTACACTCAAGTTTCTAATTCAGGTAGTATCTTTCCCTAGACCAATACATTACACACCTCGCAGAAGCTTCTTTTGGTGATGAGAGTATGAAGTGTGCCGATGTCACTAATCTCCCTCCAACCTCGCGTCCGTACGTCAAACAACCCCCAAAAAATAACAAATTACAATTCAAAACGAACGACTGCGACGGTGACGTAATACTACACACAAATTTCGCCTATTATTAAGCCACAATACGTGAGACAGTGCCTCGCAGGAACGCAGTGTCTATAAATTCTACTCAGCTAAACAAAAAGATAATACATGGCCATTTAAAATGTCGTTTAATTTAACATTTCAGCTTGATTTTCATATTATATTGCACAGGAATTTATAGGTACACCATAGAGAATATTATTATACACGCAATCCCATTAATATTTTGAATTTAAATTAGATACTATAAAAGGGAAAACACCGTAAATTTTACAGCGCCGGTGCTCTGCAATGGGTGTGTGGGGTTGCAGCGTGGGGGGAGGAGGGTGTGGTGGGGGAACCGAGCTTTTTAGTGCAATGTAAAATATCTCTCGTGTGTAAATCAAAACAATGAAACATACAATACATGCCCATAACGAATGAGGCAATAAAAGCTACCAAATAACTCGGCTGTTGTGAACCAAAAAATAATACGGGGCTCCACAGAATCCGAATTACATTTAATATAGCGGAGCCATGCTATGTAAATAACAGGCAAATCATATATACGTCACGTTTTTTTAGAGTACGCAATTTTTAGTGTTTACAAAAGCATCGTAAAACAAAAGTAGAAGTTTTGGCGGCCATGGGGATTTTGTCATGATATATAAAAGCAAATATGTGGAAGTATTTTTTGTACAATGTTGTGTGTGTGTGTGTGTGTGTGTGTAAGAGAGAGAGAGATAGACAACTCTATATAAAAATCTGTTTTGTTTGTAGTTTGCATGAGTTATTGCATCCATTACGAAGTAACTTCATTAACACATGACAACAGACAGACAGAAGTGTAAATACTACGTACAATCCAAGCTCATGGTATGCTATACAGCATATGGGTGGGAGTGAGACAGACAAAGGGATGGAACCGTTACTCGAGGACCGGGGGGCGGGAAATCGAAATGAAATTCAAACCTAAAATCGATGCCTTGATTTACTGCAACTAGCAATATGTGCATAATAACTTGATACTGCTGTCACTTTTCTGCGCGCTCGAACTGTCATTAACATAGCGACGTACAGCCCAAAAATCAAGTCACAGCCGCCAATGTTCTTGTCTTCGCCACAAATGAGAAAGCAAAAAAACAGTCACATTATGACCCAGCGGACTTCAGTTATTTATGGCCGCGAAGCGGTGTATTTCTTGTAGAATGTGCTATAGATCATCGGCCAGCTAAAATCCCCGCAAATTAAGCAATAAATCATTAAAAATCATTGCTACTGTTATATTACAGTTACACATGAAGGCCTATCCTTGTTTAGAAGTCAAGTGACCGTGACCTCTAACACTGCTCAAGAGATGCCTAGCACAGTTGCAGCAGACGGGGTCATGTCTACAATATATGACAGAAATCTCAAACTCAACAAGTACGCCAACCGAACGGACAGTTTTGAAGTTCCAAGTAGGAAATAACGTTATATTCAGCAATAAGTATTTTCAAGGGTAATTATTTTAATTAAAATCCGACACATCATTAAGATCGGTCCGTACTTATAATAACAAAATTAAAACAAGATTACTGATCTTGTAATGTCATGTGTACGAGTAAAAGGGCTTCCAAACGACTTCGATAAATGGGTTGGAAATTATATCTCTAGCATTAATGTTTACACGGATGCTTGAATAGAGTTCCCCACTAATGAATAATATTTAATACACATGACTAGGCAGTTGGTCTAGCACTGGTGTTTTGTTACTACCTAACCAGGACATACATATATTCCGTGACGATGGTGTATCGCTTCAGCAGCAGCAATTGTACATAAACCCTGTATGTGACCCTAATACAATATTAGGATATGACATTGTTTTAATCACGTATTTTACAACGTTATTTAAAATTAATGTGTATGTCACTTTCTTTCGATATTTTATTTGCTAACGTTTGATGCTTCCTGAGGGTGTTTGAGAACATGGTGTTGAGGAGAATATTTGGACCGAAGAGGGACGAGGTACCGGGGGAATGGAGGAGATTGCATAACGAGGAGCTAAATGATTTGTACTCCTCACCCAATATTGTGCGGGTGATAAAATCGAGAAGAATTAGATGGGCTAGGCATGTGGCATGTATGGGTGAGGAGAGGGGGGTATAGGGTCTTGCTGGGGAAACCGGAGGGAAAGAGACCACTGGGGAGACCTAGGCGTAGATGGGTGGATAATATTAGGATGGATCTCCAGGAAGTGGGATGTGGGCATGTGGACTGGATTGAGCTGGCCCAGGATAGGGACAGGTGGCGGACGCTTGTGAGTGCGGTAATGAACCTTCGGTTTCCGTGAAATGCGGAGAATTTCTTGACTAGCTGCAAACCAGTTAGCTTCTCAACAAGGACTCTGCACCATGGAGTAAGTAAGTAAATTTGATGCTTCAACCTGAAACTTCGTATCGAGCTCCCTGATGATGGCCCATCGGAAGTAAAACTTTTGGAAGTAAAACAAAATAGTTGGGGCATCCGAAGCTCAGTACACACAGTTCGTTTGCATGAACGACGCGTTATTACTGATTCCAAAACACGGCACTGTTATCTCTTTGCCAACTTATGTTGCACGTTACCTTCCGGGGACAGCAAAGCTGAATGAGTCTTAACTGAAGGCTTGTGACAAAGAGAAATTTTGAAATTAAAAGACAAATATTCGACAGTGAGGCCAGAAACATTCCATAAATCGGGACGAGCTCAAAGAAGGGTCGTGTGTGTGTGTGTGTGTGTGTGTGTGTGTGTATGGGACTCCCAGGTATGAGAATCCACTGGCAGCACTCCGTTGTTCCGGTATATAAAATGTGAAAGTAGTACGGCTGTATGCAACATTGGATAATCTGAAAACGAGATCTGGCAGGCAAGTTCAACAACTTACGCCATCAACCCTTTATCATCTTATGAACTAACCACCAAAGAAGAAGTCAACAAACCCATTTTCTCATATTCGTAATATTATATGCTAAGGCAAACAGCCTCAAAAGAAGAATAACTTCCATAAAGCGTTAAAATAACTCTCGTTTAAGACAAAGTTTGCTCATCTCCGTCTAGTTCCGAGGTCAAGAATGAGCGGAGTTATACCTCCACACCGCATAAGAATTACAAGCGTGCTGCGGGGCAACGTTACACTTTTAGCAATGTGCAGTGTATTTAAAGGATTTCATTTTAACAAACCATGACCTTAGTCAATTACTACAAGGAGGGATGGACTGAATTATGAAATCCTGAGACAAATATTACAGCCATCGTCCACTTGGCACCCAAAGTATAATGTACGTATTTAATGTTTTTTTGCACCGCGCATTGTAATATAATAGTATAATATAAAACAACAAAATGCGCCTTTGTTAAATTAATATTTTAGTTTTCACGATGTCTTCTCCACGTTTCAACATGTTCATCTTCAGGAAGACGGCTGTACGTGAGAGGTACGGTATAATGTGTTTAAATGCCAACGGTATAAGCAGTCTTGTGGGTGGAAGACTACTTATACCGTTGGCATTTAAACAAATTATGCCATACCAGTACGTACAGCCGTCTTCCTGTAGATGAATCCTCGGATCGAAACATGTAGAAGACAACCTGAAAACTAAAATATTAGTTTAACCTTTTGACGCCTAATGTCAACTACAGTGGTCGTACCGCACCGCTAACCTCTAAAGCTTCATTTTATATATTTACTCAACAACTATAGGTATTGAATATTTTAAACAAGGTATATACTCTCCGTTTTTTTCTCTTCAAAATGCAGTTTGTTTCATAATTCTAACGTATTTGGTTCCTGTATTATTCACATTTTATATACAGGGTGTGCTAAAATTAAAAAAATTATTCCGG
>Ga0123352_10005872_pt1 | contig 18642 bp, 17 predicted proteins | sample TergutLab28metaG_FD_89700 | JGI IMG/M metagenome (GOLD analysis project Ga0123352, IMG submission 89700) | Labiotermes labralis P1 segment gut microbial communities from Petit-Saut dam, French Guiana - Lab288 P1 | ecosystem: Host-associated > Arthropoda: Insects > Digestive system > Gut ... | reverse complement strand
TTGTTGTGTTTGGTTGGGGGTGTGGGGTGTGTTTGGTTGTGTGGTGTTTGGGTGGTTGTGTGGGGTGTGGGGGTGTGGGGTGGGGGGGGGGTGTGTTTGGTGTGTGGGTGTGTGTGTGGTGTGTTTGTTGTGTGTGTGGGTGTGGGTGTGTTTGTGTATGTGTGTGTGTGGTGTGTGTGTGTGGTGTGTGGTGTGTGTGTGTATGTGTGTGTGTGTGTGTGTGGTGTGTGTGTATGTGTGTGTATATGTGTGGTGTGTGTGTATGTGGTGTGTGTGTGTGTGTGTGTTCCAGGTGTTTCTTAGTTAATAAATATGAGAAAAGCTTAAACATTTACATTTTAATTTTATGAACTTTTTTCATCTTAAAAAGAAATTTGTCAATTCCCAGCCAATAGTAATGCCAACAACACAGGACATGTAAACTTGTAAACTTGCCACATAGGCCTCGCAAAAGCGCTATTAAATTTAGGGCTTCAAAAATTTTTGCCACATCATAAAATTCAAAATTATATACTGTTAAACAAAATATTTTAGGATAGGCCTATAGAATAATATTTGACATAAAGAGATCTTATTTAACTGCTGTATTGGAATATAGAAACCAAAATGAAGCACTTCAACTAATTGTTCGAATATATAATTTTTTGTTGCGGAGAAAAAAAATTTTTTTTATTATTTCACCTATGCTTAATCTTCTTCTTCTTCTTCTTCTTCTTCTTCTTCTTGTCCTTCGGTCTTTTGATTGGTTGGCAGCTTTTCATCTGGAATTGTTGCAAGCCATTCTTTTCATTGCTGTATAACTGTCAGCCGCTGTGTTTCTGGCGAATGTGCTTGATAATCCATTAAAATATCCTTTTACAAGACGTTTCATGTTATTTCTAACTACTTACTGCGTGGAGTAGCATTCTTCCTAATAGACTACTAAGTCATTCATCCATTCAAGAAATTCTGTATTTTTCCTGGAGCGTGAAGCTTAATTCCGTCTTCACAACAGTTCCACAGGAAAAGGCCCTGAATAAAAATTCGCAAGTTTCCATCTGGTGAGAGTTTGTACTGTTTCGTAAAACCTCCAAACTGGCGGAAAACACTCGTCGGCTCTCAGAGTCTTCATGATTACCCTGTAAATCCACAAACCCTCTGCTGTTTCCAGCACAGGAGGACGAACCACTTAACATTAATCTTTTCAATCTCAATAAATAATCTCGTACTAAATCATACAAATCCTTGAATATATTGGTGTATGCATAGTTTAGTAATGTAAACGATTTTCACAGAGTTTGTTCCAAGGTTTCCATTCTTTGGGGTTGTTATGGTGTGTACGTGGCGTTTTAACATATCAGGACACTACGATGGGACGTAGCGCTTTGATCTCGAAAGGCCGGTGGGTCCAAACTGTTCATATGCGGCCTGTCGACTATCGGAGATGAAGGTACCACCACGAACTTTCATTCCAAACTCGCTACACATCTGGACACCCCAGACGACCAAAATCCTCAGGGCACCCGTACTGTAAGAACTCGATCACACTGCATGTATGTTTAATTCTGCATGCGAAATGATGATGGTCTTACGTTAGTTTATGTCCATATAGTTTGTTTCTTCAAATAAGCTCTTTACGGACATTTTAAATATTATTATTTCAATAACTTATTTCCTATGCCAATATTTTAATATGTTTGAGGAATCTGTCTCACTAGGTTTCGGTATATGTTTAAAAACAAGAGATTCATAAACTACGTCAAAGGTGCAGAGTCCTTCGGCAGCCAAATAAGTATTCAGTTCGTCAAGAAATTCCACACTGTCAAAAACGAAAACATTAAGAAATTCCTCACTTGTTATGAAACCCGAAGGTTCAAAAACCCGACCACTTATCCAAATCCTGAACCAGATGGATAATAGTACGTGTTACCGGTACTGTTACTTTAAGACTCATTATCACATTAACCTACCATTTACGCCTAGGTTTTCTAGGATGTGTGTTTCCATCAGGTTTCACACGAAAATCCTCTACTTGTACATCTTATCTCGGTTAGCTGCCCCTCTAACTCTTTTTCATTTGATCATGAAAGAATTTAAGACACTTAGACAAATGAAAGATCAAACTTTCTTACTTCGATGTGTGTCGCCGGACTAACAGATGGATACTTCTGAAGCAACGATTGCATCCTTTCTTGAAAAATTAATCCAACCTGAAACAAAGTTTTAACAAATGAATTTGTTTTTATACCAAAAAGATTGTATTTCCCTACAAACTGTATAGTGTAAGGTAACAGAAATGTAAGTGTGCATCAACCTTCAGTTCTTCTGTGTTTTAACGCCGCGTACTCTAGTAGAATATCATTAATATTTGGAAGAAACGCAGCTGGTATCTCCGACGGTAATTACCATGTTCACAGAAGGCAAAGAAAAAAGCTTTAGAAGACAATACGATCACTTCCCAGAAAAACATAATCGCGATTTGTTACAATTGCGTTTAATTAAAATGAAATCTACTGTGTAGTTCTTGTTCCTTGGATTTTTCACAGCTTCTAAGAATCGGGTTTGTTTATGCTCGATCATATTAATGTACAGCCTATATATTAGCAGTTCTCTGTTCAGTGTCAGTCCTTTCTTCTGTTCTAAAGCCAAATGCTTCAGTTAGAATAGCTTTCGAGTCACGGAAAGGTAAAGTTGTGTGTCAGACAAGTGGTGTTTGGCTGTGGGAGGCGAAAGTTTCTCTGAAGGGATTGGTGTTTTGTATCCGTTAAGGGTAGTTCTTTTTCTTTGTCTTGTTTGTGAGCTTGAAGGGCCGCACTCAAAATGCGTGAAAGGCAAAATACGATCCTGTGTGCATTTGACCTTAGAAGTCGATGCATTTTGACATACGAGATTCATGAAAGAATTTATGCTCAAATATCTTATACGGACTACGAAATAACGATGGTGCAGATCGACGGACCAAAACCACGTGTCTGAATAAAGTTTCGGGACAATGGACGAATGCAGGACGTGCTCCATTCGACCGGAGGGCACGTTGAATACCGACATACCAATGGCGATGTATGAAGTCCGATAAGTACAGCCGCAATGGGAACGAGAAGAGTATGCATTGCCAACCTTACCCCGGAAGTGCTGGATGGAGTGCTACAGCTAGTTCTGAGTGGATGTCGAGAAGTAATGGACATTCAAGCTGAATCGTGGTCTCGTTTATACCGCTACCCACTGGCCAATGGCATGTGACTCGCAATGATTATTACTCTCGCCAAACACATATTACTGTGGCTGACCACAGAGTGCCGATGGTATACGGTGAGCAACATGTGGCGTGTTATGGTTGTAATGCACGTTTCACCTTTTTCAATCGTACCCGATGCGATGGAAATTACATGAGTCAGCGCCCATATCCACCCCTACGTCATGGACAGATATGGAAGCGGGGACAGAAGGCACCTTGCAGGCCCTTGAGGACGAAGATAGTACAGTACAGCGGACTTCCACAGCTTAAATCGGGATTATAAGAAGCATTGTGCATCGTACCAACCGGACGGGCGGTCTGGCCAAGTTGTCGACAATGCGCAGGTAGTCTTAACAAAGCAGGCTGCGAGGTACATTATGGAACTTCCATCGCTCCCGGCAAACCCCGCCCCAGCGCCAAGTTCGAAAGTTGCGATCCTAGTGGAGAACAGTGAGGCGGCAGTGCAGTAAAGGAGGGACGCTATTTTGCCCCCATTAGAAATAGCACAATATCAGGCGACACAAGAAATCACCGCGACAGATATGGTGGTAAGAGGAAGTGGGGCAGGAGAGACGAGGTCAGGTGTGTCCACTGCAGAGCTAGCCAACTTTTATGCCATAGATTTCTTGTACACATCACAAGCGACCAGTCTAATGTTTCCCAAAAAGCAAAGGGTGGGAGAGGGTGTTGAACCCTAAATAGAAGCAAGAGAGGACTAAGAGTCTCTTTGACACAAGTACAGGGGAAACGTTGTTACTTTTCCTCCTCTTTCTAACCTAGTAGCGGACACTTTCAAAATAGCGATGCTAGGAGTCAACGGCATGACAGCGACGACGCGAATACAGGTGCTAACGGATTTCCTCCACAAATAATAGGTCTACAAGAGGTTACCAACACTGATTTTGACCTGATAACTGGATACAACGCATATACAAATATGGGAATAAACAAAAGTGGCAAGACAATGCTCACCAGAGGACAATAAAGCTAACTGTAGTGATTATGAAATTAATAATGTGCATTAAGGGTTTTTATTTGAAGGACCACACCGAGCTGGGTGGCCTAGGTATGGTCTTTTTTATGACACCAGTTCACGGTCTGGATCGTCCGATCTGCCACAGCCAATCAGAAAACCTCATCTGCATAAATTGGCGATTAAGTGTGGGAGAACTGCGCTCTTCTAGGCTATTACGCAGCAAGGAGTAGTAATTTCTTACCGACGTTTTGGACAACCTATCGGTCCCATTCTCAGGGTTCAAGAATAAGGATGGGACCGATCGTTGTCCCGAAACGTCGGCACAAAGTTACCTCTACTTGCCCCATAATAACCCAGACGAGCGCAGTTTTCAGCTACTTCGCGGCGGAAGCCTGAAATAATGCTGATTGTTTCTGGTGGGGGGGGCTTGTTCGGGGATTGCATGTTCGCAGGGACACTTCTCCGGCAGCTTCGCAGCACAAAGGACGTGTGGTGTTCTGACGTAGTGTGTAAAACAAACTGCCGCAGAGTGAGCAATGTCAACCAGCTTACCCAGGTGGGTGGTGTGTTTATTGTGGTGTTACACCGTCCAAAATTACCTAACCCGAGAATCAAGGCCAACCTGGACACAATTTCGCTAGGAGAGAAAGACTTCCTCTGTGGGGAGTTATCGAGACAAAGGACCGTTTGGATTGATCATTAAAAGTTTGTTCTTCTGCAAGTACATTATTATTCACTCTCTATACATTTGCCATTATATTTTCTTTTGTTGTTTTACAGTAAATGTTCATCTTGCTTACGTTTTGCGTACATGCGTGTGTAAGGACTGCTTCATCGTTGCCCAGCATGCGCGCACTCTTTTTCTCTTTCGTTCCGAAGTGACCAACGAAGATTCGCGTCACAGCTGAGTCCTCCCGAACCTCACTCGGCTGTTACCGACATCACTTCCTGCCAGTGCTCGGACCGCTCAAAGTCAGCTGATCGCCCGCTGACTCAATTATAAGCCAGGGGAAATTCGAACCCCCGGTACACTACCTAACAAACGTCACGAAGTTGCCCTCCGGGTGGGAAATGGCAGCGTACTGCCGAGGCGTCTGGATAGTGAATCTTTATATGCGCCGTCTGTCTCATCCGACAGGAGAAAGGAAACTTTTACAATGTGGAACTCACATAGTTTCTGCGTTCACTAGCCCCAACAATGATCATGGGGGAGGACTTTAACTGTGTCCTGACAAATAGGGATTACAACCGGACTGTTAACTTTAGCAAAATGTTAGATAAGGTAGCCCGCGGCCTCGGTTTAATCGAAGTGTGAGAAACTGTAGCTCCCAGAGCCGTACGTACAAATTACACTTCGCATGGAGCGACACGCCTTGATCGAATCAATGTCACATCAAACCGTAGTGGTCAGAAGTTGGGAGTGAAAACCGTGGTTGTGGCATTTATCTCACCTAGCGCTGTGTCTGCAAGTTAATTTGAAAACTCCTCTCCTACAACGAGGCCGGGGCCTATGGAAAATGAATACGAAACTTTCAGAAGATACAGCTATCAGAAGCCGCTTTCAGCAGGAGTGGACAAGGAACAATCTACACGGTCATGGTTACGTGGTGGGAGAAGTATGACAAACGGAAAATCCGTTTCCTTTTCATCCAAGAAGGGACTGCGAGGACCCGAGAAGACGTGATAAACGGCAATTTTTTTCACGCTTGTATATACATCTTGGAGGACTTTAAATATCCTAGGGAGAAAAACCCAGCTTAAACCACCTCAAAGCTAAGAAAGTCCGCCTATATTGCAAGCGAGTTCAATCCATTATCATAATAACAAGTGAGGCTACCCTTTGCAGAGAGCTAGCTCGTCTATTTTCCATGTCTACAAATGCGGAAATGGCGTGTATCGCGGATGATTACCGGTGTTAATCGACAAGGAAGATGTAACACAGACGACCACTAGGGTCATTCTACACACCTTTGTTGAGTTCGTGCAAAGCAAATGTGAACCTATTCAGGTGGATGATGCGTGTGTTACTCGGGTAGAAAGAGCTGGGTATAGTACGTTACCGCTGGGATGGAGGGACTTCCTAGGTACTCCCATCACTGAAGAGGAATTAAAGGCTGCTGTGAACAAAGGAGCTTATAACCAATCTCCGGGAAGAGATGGCATATGCCTGGAATTTTTTTAAGTTAACTGGGACAGCGTCGAGGATAACATGCTGGCCTTATTCAAAACTGTATTTGGATGGTCGGATCATGGAACAACAAAAACATGACATCGTGGTGTGCATACCGAAGACCGATATCCCCACCACAAAAGCGGACTATAGACCCATTACTTTACTGAACATAGGCTATACAATTCTAACCCGAATTATAGCGAACCGACTAAGACCTACACTGCCTGACATGCTACACCCGAGCCAATACTGTGCCGTACCAGGCGACACGATTTCCGACGCAGTGGCGACAGTGCAGGACGCTGTAGCTTGTGCACAGTTGACACACGCTTCACTATGCATCCTTTCTTTGGACTTCACAGCGGCTTTTGACGGAATTTCTCATACTTATCGCCTTAGGACGCTGAAACATTATGGCTATTGCATGAAATTTATTGAATTGTTATTATTATTATATTCCATAATGAGTCTGTTTTCTAATTCGACGTTAATCCGGTTTAATTATAGTGTAAATTAACATCACGTAGTGATGGTAATTTTTTAAAAAATAAGCCTGAACACTTGGACCGAAACTGTCCCCGAAATGTAGTGTGTTATGTCTCAAAAGTTACGATGAAAATTTCCCAGAAAGTCTAGGGTTTTGAAGGATCCTTTTTTCATACCGGCGTCGCCATTAGATATAGAAACTAACGAGACAACAAATTATGTTCCTGCTCTTGGATGTAACTGACATAATTATGTTAGTATAATCTTAAGTTGTCTAATTACATGCATTAGTGAACTGCACCAATCAAAGATATTTACTTTTAAGACAGCAGTTCCTTGCCAGTCCTTGGTTTTCTGCTACTGACAGGCAATGCAGGCAGTAAGACCAAGGCAGTAATAGAAGTTAAGAATAGGAGAAACAGCAGAAGCTCTTAATAAATGTCTAAGCATAAGTTTTACATTCTTTCACTAAACACGATGGAGAGACCAACGCCCATGGAGACGGGAGAATATTGGAATGGCTTATAACCTGTTGCTGATAAAAATATAAGTTAGACGTAATCACAGACATATGCAGTGTGATATGCTGATGCTACTAAAGTAAATACGGATTTTCTGTTTGTAAATTTCGACACAAAGAGAAAATAGCGACATTTGATAGCCCCCGTTGACTTGGGTTTACAGTATATACGTACTACGATCCACCTTTGGTGCAAATAACAGCATTTTATTCTTTTGTGACTGCTTACTTCTTCACTTGCTGATTGAGCGACCGTGCACTGCATGAAGAGAGATGCTGAAGTAAACATCATTGCACCCGCCAGTGAAAGTGTGATCACAGATAATTCATTTCTGATCGACACGAGGAGCCCGTAGCTTGCAATTACCAGAAGTCCGAAACAGTGAAGAGTTAAAACAACATACGTTAAACCCATTGAGCGTCCAAGATCCTGGGTTAGTCTGCACAGACTTAGCCAAAGGAATCTGAACTGGACAAGTTTGTCGGTATGTCTAAAACCGTCCTGTACGAAACCCTGAAAAAAAAATAAGTTAACAGATAAATTACTTACTTTCATGAGAACCTTAGTTTGCAGCAAGCAGTAACAATGTTAGTTAAACTAACAAATCTTACCAAAGCAAAAATAAATATCATTCCATATGTGTTATTACAAGACGGTGTCATTTTCCAAGAATACTTAGCGATGATGATAGAGGAATGAGTTAGTATGGAGCACTGATGAAGTGATTATGACAAAAGGAACTGAAGTACTAATATCCAGTTTCTGTGTCACTTTGTGAACCAAAAATTTAACATGTGTCGGCGTGGAATTGAGTCCGGGTCTCCGCGTTGAGATTCTGGCGACTGAGAAATGCGCGGCCGATTTCACGTTAAAATAAGTCTTGGATTATTCATAACTACTCGTACTTGCACACGTTACACTTTTAGAATCCGTTGATGTGTGCCCTAGCCGCAATAATTTCTAATATGTAACGCAGCTAGATATAAAGTAGAGTTATTATTAATTACACGATATATGTAACCATATTTGGTGTCCTGAAACTCGTGTTTGTAATACAAGAGCAGCGACATGCCCCAGTGCATGCAGATTGCATCTGGTGTCTTGTGGTGGAAGAATTAATATTTGCATTCGTGGTCTAGAATCTGTCATGCTGTATTATCAACACAAGAACTCAACTGGTGACCAGGAAACCAGTTGGTATGTTATTCTGTATTCACACAAAAACACACACTTCCTTAATCGAAGTTACATTGTTGATCCCTGTAGTTTCACAGAATGGTTTATTTGGCTCTGACCCTTTTAAGATGACAATAGTATACCAGTAACTATGTTTCATATTTGGAGCTGGTAATGAGGGTTTCTTATACCTGTTCAATTTCATCTCCCAAAATCTTAGCAGCTCTCGCCAGACTGTGACATGTCAGATACCATAAGATTGGCTGCAGGGACAATAGAAGAGAGCCGAATACATGAGTGCAATACTGCCACCATTTGAGATTTTTTTCCACTATGTAAAAACCTATGGTGCTTCCCATCGTACCAATGAGGCAAAATACCGCAAACCACCGCACTCTGCGCCTCAAACCGAGGTCCATAGATTTTTCAGTCACGCGACATAAGCTTTCCTAAAAGGAAATAACATGAAGGATTAAAACACTCTCCGGGATCAAAGGTATTTTGGAAGTTAACAACGGCTTGTTTTGTTCATTTTTCGTATTCACCTGGCCTTCATGGTCATTGGTTGCAGTATAGTGGTTGCAAGACTAGTCACTCTGTCATGTCGGCAGAGAAGACAACATGAACCATACTGCGTGCCGAAGAACATTACCTGGCACACGACGTACAAAAAATGATTCGCATGTATGGCTGGTACGAGTAACGTGACTTCTCATCCGCTCTATAAAATCATTATGTATTTGTCTCAAAATTTCATTAAATGCAGAATATATTAAAAATTACCTGAAATGTTCCCCAGCTGTTGATGAATTTAATTCGCTTCCAAATTTCTGCGCAGTGCGAAATTGGAGCAAAAACCAAGAGGACAAAAGATGATGAAATTACGATGTATATTATTTTTTTTTCAAACGTGATATCTGTGAGTGAGAGCGATTTATATCTCTCTGCAAGAGTAAGAAGGGTTCCGACAGTGATCAGAACCGGCAGTACCGCGGAATATAAAGTAACTGTGGACACTAACTTGAATAACAACTTGCCTGTAATAAAAGAAAAATTGTTCGGATAAGCAATAGAAGTATGGAAATACATTGAATGTACATTTGCCCAGCCCTCAAATTCTGTGTGTCCATCCTTCCCATATGGCGAGGGGAATATTACGGATTTCATAAAAAAAAATTAGCGTAATTTGCGCATGATATTATGGACTTATTACTTGAATATTAAATAATCATCGTAGTATACATGCAATCACGTGTATCACATGATTTTTTTCATCTCCAACGTGTTTCGGCCGCTAACGAATATTGTCTGGGACATCTTTTTTCTATACCAACAAAAATGGTTCAATATCCACCAAGTAATTAAAACTTAATACAAATAACCGCTATTAATAAATAAATGTAGTAACCAACAATTGCTTGATTAAAAAATAATGTATAATATGTTAGTTTATTGAAAATTTCAAATAAGCTTCACTGAAGTTAATTCACGTGAGTAGTGCACTGCTGGATGGCGCGTTGCTTCACCTGCAGAAAATGTGTAAAAGGAAAACAGAATTAGAGTGTGTAGCGCTCACTGAATTGAACAAAAAATGTCGCAGACAACATGTGTTGCAGCGCCAGTGCCTGCTCATATGTGAGTTATTTTCTTGTTATCTCTACGGCGCATGGTCTATGTGGTTCCTCTATATGTCAGCTTACGGCTCTTTGTCGCACAGAATTGCTTACTCGTTCGAAAATTCCTGGTCTCGCTCGAATCTCCTGATAAATATTCTCTACTCGCGTCTGTAATACCTCCAAGTCTTGGATCGACCCAGAACACAACAAAGATTTAGGAAGCCCGTAGCCAAAACTCGAGAGGATTAAGGTCAGAGGATTTTGTAGGTCAGTTGACTGAACCTCCACGACCTAGAAAATATCGACTGAAGGTACGATTCATGTGCTGTCTGACAGTGCGACGACGCCTCTTGCATGAATCGCACGTGTTGTCACTGAACAAAGGACATATCTCCGAAGAGTTCTGATAAATCATTAACGAACACCGACGTTACATTGCACCTGGTAGTCTGTGAGGTAATAATGGCTGACTTTCTGAAATGCCCACCCAGACATTGATGGAATATCTTTTTTGATATTATAATGCAGTGGTAGTGTTGGGAATTTTATCGGCCCGGACATAAACAGGGCAAAGCTCACCCTATGACTTATGAAAGTTAACATTACAGGCTCCTATTAATACCGGCTCATCAGCAAACAGGATGGTTGCTACAAATTGTGGGCCTACAAAACATTATGCAAGAAGCCATTGGCAAAACCAATCAATACACAATCATAAAGAAGACTGAGGTCTTGCACGCGCTTGGTGTGGTATGGGTAAAGCAAATCTTCATGGAAATTCCCCAGACAAAGAGAACGTGAATATCTTCAACAGGTGCCTTTCTGCCGACTCTGGGTATGGGGGCTACTTCTACTGTTGTCATTATGCAAACACATAGTAGGCAGTCAAATAGAAATATCGCCATGTCTTGCAAGGTATTGGCATTATGACATGTGTTCACTGGGACTATTTTTGTTTGTTTGAATACTACACGCCCTTAAATTCTCTAACCCCTTTTTAACAACCTGCATATATCTTAGACCTGATGATGTCGCGGCCGTATCGAAAGGCATAGCTAAACTTATATATTGGCTGCAACTTCGTGTAGAAATTGAATTATATGAACTTCAAAAGGGCGCACAATATTTCGTAGGCAGTGTAATATCTGGTCTGTCGTAGCTGGTCGTGGTGAGTCGCCGTAGTATAGTGACAGTAACTTCCCGCGATGATGGACGTCAAATGAATTACATAGTTTGTAAGAAATAAAGTAAGAAAAGTTGCTTATTACGACGGTTGTGTTAATTAAAAAAATACATTTTTCAAATAAAAAAATACTTTTTTTTATTTACTACTTTTATGTGACGACGACAGTGGTGGTTACTGCAGGATCCGAAATGATTCATTCACTGGTCTGTTAGCTTACGTAAATGTGAAGGTGCTACAGGTTTGTGATGCTGGAATTCAATAGGATGTAAAGAAGCTACGGGTTGGTGAATTTGGTCTTCATTACAGTTTGAAGGTGCCACGAGTTCGTGATTCTGAAATTCAATTGAACATAAAAGTTTTACAGATCGTGATATTGAATTGCAGCACAATGTGAAGGTACTATACGGTTGATGATGTTGAAATTCAATCCCTTGAATTTTCTTCGAAATTCCAATTATTTACCCTTGCCAGTTGTTAATTTCTTCCTTCTTTCTAGGCCCTAAGTCCCAGACCGGAGTCTCTAACACCACACCTGTTACCCTAATGACATTATTGGTTTTCGCCAGTCTCTCTGGTAAAGAAACTCGTGATGAGAGAAGAATATGCCGCACTCACTTTCGCCGGTTCCTTTACAAATTGCAATCATCAGCAAAGCGCCCAGCCCTTCCTAGCCTTCTTTATATCATTATGTTAATGATAATATCATTTTAGTTTATAGGGCACGAATAAATGAATTAAGTTGAGTTAAGTAGCGCTGAATACTCAGGTCTTCTGGAACGTTATACCAAGCCGTCTGGTAAATAGTTATCGACGGTTCGAAGCGTTGTATTGCCTTCATATATTCAGGGCCAAGCATTCAAGGATAAATGGCTAAACCCTGGGCTTCTAAACATTGAAGATGAGGGCACTAGGTTCCTAAGATATTTCGGTGCATTTTCGACACGGCGTTGGAAAACATGAATGATTATCAAAACCGCAGTGTTAACCTCAGAAATGACATTGGTTCTTGTGATTGTTATACGTAAATAAACACTTTCACTCACCTCATATGGAGCTTACCTGAAGACGATACGTAATGCGGGAACAATCCTGCGACTTTCAATATAAAGATCAATGGCCACATTTCTTCGTAAAAAACATTTCCTGGTGCTTTCTTGTTTTGGGAACCTCCATGAGGTGTTGGCATATAGTACGAAGGCTTCACATGTACGAGATGTGCTGCAGATTGTGAAACCCTGTAGTCTGGAGGAACGTGACCTTGCCAATCCGAAATAAGCGACATTCTTCTTCCTAATATTTCACTGCTGGCTACCTTGTTCTTACAGTCCCCCTGTCGACAGTGGGTATAACAACATGGACATAGAACTGTATAAAATACAAAAGTTTCCCCTATGACTATGAAGTAAATGTAAAGCGTTTCTTTTAATTTCGTGAATTTCCTTTACAAGTAAGGTAGATAAAATATTCCTAGTCATGGCATCAAAAATTTCCTTACCCCTTCTTATGAAATCTTTCAGTATTCATTCAGTTCAATTTATTTTTCTTCTTCAATACCAATTCCCCTAAATTATTTTTAATATCAAAATTCCATCACTTCCTAAATTTCCCAAGTTGTCTCACAACTTTATCTTACTAAAGGATTGTTTCATTGATTTCTGTACCTGATAAATATCTCTGACTCTGCATCAACACTGCGTCACTATTGCACATTTTGTGTAAGTTTTCTTCCGTACGGAGGTGAATACCAAATTAAAGTTTCATAGCCCAGTCCCTCCAGTTCCTTCCCATAACCGTACCGTTTCATAGCCCAGTCCCTCCAGTTCCTTCCCATAACCGTACCGTTTCATAGCCCAGTCCCTCCAGTTCCTTCCCATAACCGTACCGTTCTTCCTCCGATGCTCAGGCACCAACTTTTAAGGCTGAGGTGTCCGAATTCTGCGAATATTTGCACCTTTCTATCAAAGCCATACATGACGTCATAATCGAAAACAACGCAGTCTTCAGTGCAAATGATTATTTACTTTACATATTAATAGGCACTGCTCAATTCGAAGTTATTAAAATTTTTTCATTGAAACAGCATCTTTATATAACTGATATTCCGTCAAGCCACAGAATGCGTTGTCTTGTTTTCTTCTATCAGCACGTTTCATTATTATTAATATTTTAGTAAAATATTTTTACTTAAAAATTAAATTATAAGTGTACGTCATTTAAACGGATTATAAACGCGCTGTTTATGGTAGCTGCTGTACATACACAAATAATTTTACTGAGAGAAAACATAGTTTAGTTTAGTTTAGTTTACATCCTTCATTGAGTTTTAGAACTATCCGTTTAATTCTCTAAGTCGTTCACTTCTAACTCCACCTCTCATTGCTCATAATGTGTTACGGTGGTAATATTAATTATAATGACGATAATGATGATAATAATAAAAACAATATTTTAGTGCACTCACTTTGTAAGAAAACTGGTCAAAGAAAGTTACAGAAAAAGACCCTCTTAAGGATCTCTAAAATGAAACACATTTCCATTCAAAGATATTTAGATCTGATGGCCAGGTATAAACAAATATAATGTATAGAACATACACACGTAAGCAGGTGCCTCGCTCTCTTACTTACACGCCCACACGTGCAGCACGCATCGCTCCGCATCCTGTAACTTCTGTGTAACCTGTTTTATCGGAGACGTTGTTTGTTGTGGCAGTAACAATCAACAGATCGGGCAAAAGTCAACTGTCTCACAGCTAGATGACACTTGGGAAATATATTAATGAGCAATAGCAATTTACGTATTAAACTCGGGCCACCATGGGACAGATACATCAAAGTGTTCGAGGACTGTCATAACACTTGACTAATAACACTGAGGGCGGGGGGAAAATCGACCATGTTTATTGACAACTTTAATTTTATAATGAGTCAAGTCACAAAGGGAGGGAAGAATGGTTTGAAAGAGTCCTTAACATGCATACACCATACACCATACACCACACACCACACACCACACACCACACACCATACAACACACACCATACACCATACACTATATTCCCCTTCTCTCACACTAATTTTTTCATTTGCTCCTCTTCAACTGAGTAGCCAAAAGAATTATTTTTAGGTAGAAAAAATTGGGAGGGGCATTTGCCCTCCTGCTTCCCCCCCCCCCAACGTTACGTCTATGGGTAATGTGTTAAAAACAGAGATAATTCAATGGAGTAGAGACACTTTCCACCTGTTAATGATTTTCATTTAATTGTATGGCCTCCTTTCTTAACATTCTTTACACACACCCGTATATATATATATATATATATATATATATATACATGATATCGTAGTTGAGATTCTAAACTGGCTTCATACATACATACATACACACACATACATACATACATACATACACACACATACGTACATACATGCAAACACACACATAACGTACATACATACATACGTACTTACGTACATACATACATACACACATACACGCATACACAAATGCTTACATTCATAGTTACATACATACGCGTACACACACATACACACACATAGACATATAGGATGCCTATATATAAGCGTATATAATTTTTCTTTTCTTTTCATATGCGGGACATTTATTCGACTAGTGCAGTGGAAGGTTATGTCTACTTCCCATATATTTTTTCTACACCATCGAACTCAGAGAAAAACGCATGAAATTTGAGGCACAATTTCGTAAAGGAATGGACTGCAAGGGAAATCAAGGCGTCCGTGTAAGGAGAAATGGAAATCGGATCTTGTGAAGCGGAGATTGAATAGACTGGCTACGTACATTTGGCTCAGTGAATAGCTGCTGTGAACATGGTTATTAACCTTCGGAATCAGTAGATGGCAAATAACTCCCTGATTAATTTTGTAATTATTAGCTACTCTAGAAAAACTCGTTTTTAGATTTAGCCATCTCGAATACACAGACATTTTGAGTACCGAAGTGTGAGCAAAGTCTTCTACTGACTCAGTGTCAGAGTTTTTGCTACGACAGACAAATTGTACTTTGCTGTCCAAAAACAATTAAGGGAAACCATCACAGGCGCTCTGGCTAAACTGTTCACTTTTATTTATTTTTTTTAATATTTTGCTGACCGTGCATCTCAGCATAATCTTAGAAATTAACCAACTTAATGCACAAAATCTTGTTTTCATAATAACTTTATAATATACTTCTACATGTTTCGAACGCTATGTACTCATCATCGGGAGGTCAAAATTGTATTATAAAGCATCTGGTATCATCACACACTGTAGGTGGCCGTCCGGTGCACAGGTTGAGAGAGTCCTGTCTCAACCTGTGCACCGGACGACCACCTACAGGTATGATGATAGCAGATGCTGTATAATAGATACCAGATGCTGTATAATGCAATTTTGACCTCCTGATGATGAGCACATAGTGCTCGAAGCGTGTAGAAGTATATTATAAAACAAGATTTTGTGCATTAAGTTGGTTAATTTCTACGATTATGCTCACTTTTATTAACCTTTTGAAGTCCAAAGGTTACCTACCGTACGGGCCATCACGTTAAACATTAAAAAATAAAAAATTCTTCCCGCGGAGTTTATTAACTTCTTTTGTAAGTATCTCTGAAGGAACGGCGATTATTTCCTAATACATCGTTAACTGGACAATAGGTGTGGGTATCAGTCAATAACACAACAATATCTTAAAAATATGTTTAATAAAGGATGAAGTAAACTACATGTTTCGGCCTAATGTGGCCATCATCAGGTTTTCATCCGAAAGTATTAAACCTGATGATGGCCACATTAGGCCGAAACATGTAGTTTACTTCATCCTTTATTAAACATATTTTTTAGATATTGTTGTTTTATTGACTGATACCCACACCTATTTTTTATATATCACACAACGGGGATGGCTCATTTTAGAATTAGATCGTTAACTGGCTTGTTTCCATAACCGAGATTGAAAGTTTTTGCTGTGCGGTACGAATTGATTGTTTAAATGTGGATCAAGTTACTCTCAGTTCTTCTGTCTTCAAATCGTTTCCGTAAGCACACTCCCCAGTTAGAGTTTAACCCTTTAAACGCCGAATTAAATCCCATCTGCCATTTGCTGCTATTATTAGGAGCTCACCATATTCTCCACGTTAGCAGGATAAGGGTTAACGTGTCTGCTACTGAGCCCAGCGATGCGATCAAACGCAGGAATGGCTAAACAGACCGAGGGACGTCGATTTGGGCTGCTCGCAAATCTCCTTCCTCAACAACTCGACACCGACGCCACTATGGAACCCTGACAACCTGCACTTCCTCGCAGTCTATACTACCGATATTCAATTTCATTTGTTGACCAGTTATTTATATATATATACTTTTTTTCATGGTGCAATATTCCCTAGTGTTTCAAGGCCTCCTCTTTATCCAGGCCTCACGATCACACTCAGACAAGTCATGCTCAGTAGGACTCCTCTGGACAAGTGATCAGCCCGACGCACAGACCTCTACCTGACAACACACAACACTCGCAAGAGAGAGAGAGAGAGACCCATGCCCCTGGCGAGATTCGAACCCACAATTCCAACGAACGAGCGGCTGCAGAGCCATTCAGTAGACAGTGCGGCCTTTGGCAACGGCTCGAAATATCATACAAACTTGAAATACTTTAATACTTTATTTCAGTCATTAAGTGGTAACACAGAATCTTTGTATTCAATAATTTTTATAAATCAAGATGTGTGCACAAGTACCAGTTTCACAATTATTTTAGACACTATGACCACCTGGGCCTACAGGAAAGATGGGATAAACTTAAAAAATTTAGAAGTAGTTTAAAACTTCAGGTCGTCTTGACACCTCAAAATGCAGCTTGGCAGAGATAGGAATTCGGTGATTATTTGGCTGGATGGCTGGTAGAGTGGGTTGTGGATCTGTCTGTCCGTCGATTGCTTGCTATCCGGCTGGCTGGTTAAGGAAGACTACGTGTTCAAAAATTACTGGCCACTAATTTACACAATGTCATTAGCTAACTAGTTAGTTAAGTGGTTGGTTATGTCTTCACCTGTCGCTTGTCTGACAGGTTAGGTCACTACACATTCTTAACTGAATATACGTAAGTGTATTGTTTATGGAAGACAGGAAGACTAGTTAAATTCTGTAAGACCTTCTTGTGTTTGAAAGTAATTTTCATTTTATTAATTGAAACTGAGGTGTTAATTTTTTTTACATAAGGCACGGCAATAGGTGACTGGTGCCCGATAATTCGAGACCGTTTGTTGGTCATATTTTTAAACGACATACTGCAAATCTCCAATACACGAGGTATACTTATAACGATGGACAGCAACTCAAGATCCAGGACGTGGCATGACAAACTTACCAACGGAAGAGGCAAGAAACTGGAAGAGTTTCTAATATCAAACCAACTGTTCATAATGAACGAAGACAGCGAGATGAACACATTCCAAGGCAGCAGAGGGTCCAGCAATATAGATTTGACAATTTGCAATAACAAACTACTGAAATAAGTGCAGGAGTGGAAAATTAGCGAAGAGGAAAGCTGTTCGGATCATGGACTAATTCAGTTTTGTATAGGACAATATAACACCCTACTAACAAGAAACAACTTTCAATGTAAAAAATATATAACCAGGGTTGAGAACCACAAAAAATTTTAAACATTAATAACACAAGAAATGGCTAAACAGGTGTGCGGAACCAGGTGGGAAGAAGACAATAGAGCACTAGACAAGTATATATCTTTACGAATTGCGAACACAGAAGACATGGAAGACACAGTAAGTAAATTCAGTGACGCATTGACGGTGGCGTACGACAAATCATTCAAGAAAGCCAGAACACCTACCAAAACACAAAACAGTACCCTGGTGGACAGAAGACTTAACAGTAGCAAAGAAGCGGGTAATTGCATTCAGAAGGAAATACCACAGAACAAAAAACAATAACAATATACGGGAACAGCGAAAAATGGAATATCAAGCAGAAAAAGCTTAATACCAAGCAAGAATAAAAAAACGCTAAAATACAGTCTTGGAAGCAATACTGTAACAAGACGCTATCCACGAATCCGTGGAACATAGTGTACAAATCAGCAGCAGGAAAAGTAGGCAGTAACCAAATAATGACAACTCTGCAAAAGGCTGATGGGTCACAAACAGGAGGCCTACGAGAAACACTACAGTGCACACTAGAGTACCTTATTCCTAAGGACGATCAATCAGAAGAGACTGAGTACCACAAACAAATAAGGAAATCAATAGAAGAACCAA
>Ga0123352_10005869_pt1 | contig 18644 bp, 9 predicted proteins | sample TergutLab28metaG_FD_89700 | JGI IMG/M metagenome (GOLD analysis project Ga0123352, IMG submission 89700) | Labiotermes labralis P1 segment gut microbial communities from Petit-Saut dam, French Guiana - Lab288 P1 | ecosystem: Host-associated > Arthropoda: Insects > Digestive system > Gut ... | reverse complement strand
TTACACTTTCACAATACAGAAGTATCCTCCCACGCATAACAGAATAGGTCATTCAGCCATCCTACTCACACACGCATCTCTGTTCCCCTAGGCAAGGAAACCTTCCACCAAGCCGCTTGGACCAACCCCCCTCTCCCCCCACCCCGCACAATGCAGCACTTTCAAGGAGAAGGTCAGAGAACAAGCCTCCACATGACTACGCCACACCTGCCTAGAACAACCCCCCACCCCCCCCTTCCACAAATAGAGTTATTGTCTAGTATATATTCATGTATTTTATATTACTACCTGTATCTGTTATGTTTCATAGTGTTTTATCTGACCCCTGTTTTGATTCGGTTTGTCAAACTATGCGTATGTAGAGATCTCTACACCACGCGCGCGCGCAAGTTCCCTAGACAACCTGATGAGGGCCAATACAGGCTGAAACATGTAGTTGTTTCCATCACAGTCATTAAATACACCTCAGTGATTAAGTTGTATTTCACTACATACCTTTTCCAAGGATCATATGAAACACAAAAAGGGGGGATGTATATGACATATTCTTGTACATGACAGTAACACAGCATGAAAGATCTGAAGTACACTACAGAAAACAGTATGCCAATATCTCTAGTTACAATCAATTCTGCAGTGTAAACACAATGTCTGATACTCTACTATTCTTTGATTACCGTCTAACTTGGCAATTTATTCAGTGAGTATTAATCAAGCTGGCTCAAGCAGTCATACTACTGACATGTACAATGGAAACACTAAGTATGAATCACTGCTGAGATAATGAAAAACTTGACTTCCCTTCCTTTGTGGTTTCCCAGTCATCCCAGGTTAGTTCCCCAAATTAGGCTATAACATCAACTTCAAATCTTGTCAATTCACTATTCACTAATCATCCTACCATTTGACTCTAGTAACAGCATTATTAAATAAACCATAATTAAATGTGTGGTTACCAATTGTTATGCTAACAGTATCAATAGGATAAATGAAAGCATCCATATTTACCTCTTGCTGGGGCACAAACAAAATTACGGTATTGAAGGGAGTGGATGACTTCCATCTAACTGATATTAGTGACCCACACAGTAAAGCTTGGTGATCCAGAAGTCCAATAACAGGTATTCTGTTCTGCAGGATAAAACAAATTCGTATTTAGAAAATCATCCATAACCATAAATAAACAATTTCCAACCAGGCTCAGACTCAGCAGCAATAATGGACATTAATTTTTGCATATACCAATGAAGCCAATACAAAAGGTTTGGTCCACCCTAGGCTGCAAATAAAACCTGCAGCATCCACTTAAAATGGAACATACTGCTTATGTAAGTTACAGTGTTGTTAAAATACAGGAGCCAAACAAAAGCCATGTCATGATAAAAAGGAATGAGAATGAGACTGTGGTGGGGAAACCAACTGGGAAGAATCACTTTAAAAATGGGGTGGGGTGGGGAAGAGAAGGCATTTCATACTGAACTACATCTTAGGAATGTTTAAATGAAGATGTGATCTGGAATGAACCAATTCATGATGGCCAGGCAACATGAGTGTACCCTATATGACCACAGGCAGACAACAAAAACTTTGAAAAATATGATGCAATATCATACACACTCTGTAATACCATGTGGATAATTACTCTAAACTACTGCATAAAAGTGTGCTATTGTATCAAGTTTTGTTTACAAAGGCAAAAAAATCTGCTACCTATTCTAGCGCCGACAGAAAAAACTGGCAACTCTTCATACACAATACTACAATGCACATGAACAACCTGCACTGCTAATTTATTAAACATGTGAATTCCACATGTTTAGAAAACATGATTCACAATGTGTACAGAAGTGTTCCCTACATACTACTAGAGATTTTGCCGCAGAAGTCTTAAAAATTAACTTTCTCGGTAATCAACCATTCACACTGAAGAGTCGGTCAAGTCAAACTGAAATAAACGCATACTTAAGGCACAGTCCCATTGCTGAACCTATTATTATAAAGTTATATTTATAAATATCAGCACTGTGAACATGGAATTTGTCATGCATGGGTTAAAAACAAACTATGTGAATCTGAATTATAAATTGAAGAACAATAATAAATATATATGTTTTTCAGTCAAACACAACATTTATTATTCAATTTAGTGGCAACAGGTTTCGGTCATTTCAACCATCATCAGGCCATCACTACATAAAGTTTAAAAGAGTGGTTACATGTAGTGTATATTAATATCAAGTTGCATGGGATCCCATTTACACCAATGTCAAAATCTGTTAACAACCTTGAGTTTTATTGCTTGTGGTATAATACATTAAAATTTTTGTGGAGAGCTTTAATAAGATTAAAATTTAAAATTGACACAATAATACAGCACTTAGGCTGTGTTAAAAGAGATCAAAATATGCCATATTTGATACAATAATTCACAAAAATTCACACAAAGGGCATTCACTGCCATAACTCCCTGTACCTGCCTTGACATTGCTCAGTCACAAACTGCCAAGCTAGCTGCACACACACAAAAGTTGAGCTATCACAATACTACGTAAAAACTGTAAGTAGAATTTTATATCCCACTTCATATTTGTTTTTGTCAATATAACCTGACCCACATATTCATATTTTTCAGAGTGGTTGCTACCTTATTACAAAGACTACATTCTATATTGAAGACAAAATACACATCCATCATCACAAGGAGACAAGGAATAGTCAATATATGATCTACTAGCATCACCCAGTACTCGGCTCACACGATAGGTAATATAGAAATAATAATCCGCGGTCTGTGCCTAGAGGCAAATAATACAATTTGTGACTAGAGACAAAATACACACTTTTTAATTTTTAAATCTATTTTAACACAGCCTAATTAAGTGCTATATTATTGTGTAAATTTTAAATTTTAATCATATTGCAGCTCCCAACAAAAATCCTTAATATATTATACCACAGGCAATAAAACTCAAGGTTGTTAATAGCTTTCGACTCTGGTGTAAACGGGATCCCATACGACTTGAAATTAATGTACACAACATGCAACCACTCTTTTAAATTTTATGTAGTGATAGCCTGATGATGATCGAAATGACAGATACATGTTGCCACTAAATTCAATAATAAGCATTGTTGTGTTCGACTGAAAACATTTATATTTACTAATGTTTTTCAGTTCTACAACAAAAAGGGATGTTCTCTGAAAAAAAAATTCGTTATTGTACCTTAACAGGTAACTTCAGCGCACATAACCTAAAATATGAAAGCATTATAGTCAGTTTCAAAACAGCACTTGCAGGAGAACCAAGTTAATAGCTGTTTTAAGCCACTATTAAAACACGATTACTAGAAAACGCGCTTGTATCCACCATCACCCCTTACGCATCCTAATTTACAACAAATTGTGAAACACGCAACGCCCAACAAAACATAACACGGATTAATACTCCTCAGCACAGTTATATGACTGCATGGATCAAAGTTGGCACGGATTATCACTAACTGATGCAATAACATGAAATGCCTTCTTGACGTAACAAGATAATTTTGTTAATGTATTCTTAGCTCGACATGTTTCGGGTATATTAGCCCAACATCAGGAGCATTGGATGTTGAGTTGCAGCATATGGTTTTCTGCACTGAAAAGAATGACATAATAAAACTTTAATCTCTACGGCAATACAGCACAAGTGAAAATTGGAAACATACTATCCCACCCTTTCAACATACTAAAGGACTACTCGAGGGTTGTTGCATCTCCCCTACACTTTTTAAGATTTACATACGAAAAGCTTTAGAAGAATGGAAACGTAAATGCTCCGGAATGGGTATTCCTCTAGAAAATACAACATTGTATGCATTTCAGTTAGCAGATGATCAAGTAGTTTTACCGGCCTGTGGTCATATACGAAGTTATATCCAAAAGTCCCAGGACAATGCTGATAACACGCAAGTCGCTTGTAGTTCACGAGTTTCCCGCTAGGGCGTGTTGCGGTTGTGTCTTGTGAGTGTGTGTGCCGAGTGGCGTGGTTGGATGTGGAAGCGTTTGATTGTTGCACGTATCTTTATGTGTGTATTGCATCAGCCGTCTGCGATTTTCTGATATCGGCGGTATGGCGGAAGTTGACGAACAAATGGTATGCATCAAGTTCTGTGTGAGATTGGGTAAAACAGGAAGTGAAACTTTTGAAATCTTGAATCAGGCTTTTGGTGATTCGTGCATGAGCCGTAGCCGAACTTTTGAGTGGTTTGGACGTTTCAAGAATGGCAGAACTTCGACTGCTAATGATGATCGATCAGGTCGGCCAAGCACGGCAACTACCTCCTCAAAAGAGGAACAGGTACGGGCGGCTGTCAACCAGGGTCGTCGTCGTACCAAATGTGATCTCTGTGCAGAGGTTGTAATTGGTTATGGATCTTGTCAGCGAATTCTCACAGAACAGCTGAACATGCATCGGATTGCAACGAAGTTTGTGCGTAGAGTGTAGACCCTGGATCAGAAAGACAGTCGAGTAGCGATCTGTCAGGAACTGAAGGAAACTGTAAAAAACTATCCCACACTCCTCTTGAACGTCATCACAGGCGATGAAAGCATCGTTTATGCTTACGACCCAGAGACAAAACTGTAATATTCGCAATGGAAGAGTCCTGGGTCTCCAAGACCCAAAAAAGCACGTATGCAAAAAAGCAAATTGAGGGCGATGCTCATTTGTTTTTTTTGACCAAGAGGGGATCGTACACCGGGAATTTGCCCCACCTGGAATTACGGTCAACGCAGACTTCTACTGTGATGTTCTAAGAAGGTTATGTGAAAATGTGCGGCGCAAGAGGCCACAGAAATGGCGAAACCAGAACCTCATTAACCACCACGACAATGCCCCGGCTCACAGGTCCTTTAAAGTTTCGCAGTTTTTGGTCAAGAACAACATGAAAGTGATCCCCCATCCCCCATACTCACCCGATCTGGCCCCCTGTGACTTTTCCTTTTCCCCAAGCAGAAGCTTCGGATGAAGGGTCGAACATTCGACACCATTGAAGAGATTCAAGAGGAATCACAGCGGGTACTTGACACAGTTCCAAAAAGGGACTTGCAGGGATGCTTCCAAGCATGGCAGAAACGCTGGGACCTCTGTATTCGTGCAAAAGGGGAGTACTTTGAAGGTGATGGAGGAATTTAACATCCAAGGTAAGCAAACTTCTTTTGACAAGTATTGCCCTGGAACTTTTGGATACACCCTTGTATGATCACAGGCCAGAGTCATACATGCCGTGGCAAGTGGGTTGGCCGGGGAGGAAGCTTGGTGGCTTTGAGTTACATCTTTTGACTCGAGTAAGTTGGCACTCCTCCACAACAGCAGAAGGTAAGGTAACATACTGATCAATCAGTGCCAGATGCTGTAATTACAGTTTATTCATGCTCGTGATTATTGGTGAAAGCATCACCTGAAACATGTAGAGCAGTTTGCAGGAAATAAAAGACTGTACAAAGCTGCATCTTGTTGGATTATTTTTGACATTGATTGACGATGCATGGACCCATGAACAAAAAATTAATGACTCTTACTTTGATATAGTAACCACAATGATGTACAGGGATTGCAATGGTTTGAAGTACACAGCGTGAGAACAGGTATTTACTTACTTATTCAGAACTATTATGACAGTTACTGTTGTCATGGTGGTAAAACTAATCAGCATTATGTTTGGCTGACCTTACCACTGTTCAGACCTTGCATTCTTGCCATCAATCTCTGTGTATGTGTGTGTGTATATATATATGTTAATTTTCAGCATGCTGAAAATTAACAGAGTTCATGTAGTAATGAAGGTCATACAAAGTCATATCCTTAGTTCAGTTATGCACATTACTATTATATGTAGGTGAACAAGGCCTGTAATATGAGCAATGAGATAATTACTCTTTGGTATGAATGCAAGTTTGGTGCATGTGCCTGTTAATGAGTGTTTCTGCAGTGTGCCATAAAAAAATGTGGTTGTCAGTGACATTTGTTTGCCATTCTGCAGTGAATGAATTCCTTGTGAAGGAGAAATAGCTCAAGCGCAGTAAGTATTATATGTATGCATTGGTGCCAGAAGTATCAGAAGGTGGGTGACATGAAGTAGAGATGAACATGAAGTACATACCTGAACATGTCAAGATATGGTACATGCTGCAAATACAGTGATTTATAACATGGATAATGATGATGAAAGTTTCAACAAAGAAATGGCAATTGGCGGCTTGGAGTGGCATGTCATACAGTCTCCAAACATGAAGATGGGGGTTGTATTTTGGCCAGCAGGGATATGAAAGTATGTGAGTTGCATATTGGTTGTTTTGCAGCCTAAAGTGGGAAACTTGAGTACAGCTTTTTTGCTGACATGATGTATGAAATGTCATGCCCATTTAGTGAAAAAGCACCTGTCTTTGTGCACCTCACCACCCAACTTAATTGTGTGTAATGTGCCCATGACTTTTGTATGACCTGTACAACTAATGCATTATTATTTATTTTTCTGTTTGTAAATATATTTCTTGAATTCTGTAGCATGTATTGTACTTTTGGGGGGGGATCATGCCTTGAGGTTGACATTGGTGCAGTGCTGTGCTATAAATCTGTAACCACTCTTGGAAATTAAGTTATGTTTGTTATATTCATAGTTATTACATTTGTAGATATTGTAACAATGTAGATATTTTGTAGTGTGTGTGTGGTATTTGAATATAATATAAGTAGAACTTAAAATTCTATGAATATTGTGTTCACCAATAGATTTAAGAGCATCATGTATGATGTAACAACTGTAGCTGTCAGAATTTGTTGTTTGATGGTGTATGTGGTTATATTTATTTCATTCATTTGTTGAGAGTTTCATATAACTTTGCCACTTGTGTTGACTGTAAATCCATTTACATATTTTGCATTTTAGAATGGCCTAGAGGTTGTAATTTTATTATACCGCTTTCCTGTCTTGTTTCTTTTGGGGAAGTAAACGCAAAAGTAACACAGAAGTTGTGCAAAGCATTGCAGCATTAAATACTGTGTTGGTAAAGAAAATAATGTGATACTTGTCATTCAGTTTTCCCAGCATGAAACATCCATACTTTTGTCACTTATATTTCAAAGTCCTTTACTTCAGGTTTTCACAGTGGTGAAGAAACATAACATGGTCTAGGTTAAAATAACATGTGGTCTGGGGAGCAGTGTTTCAGAGGAATATACTGCTTATGTCTTCAGGAGGCTGTCTGAAGATAGGGGTAGCATGTTTATTCAGAACAGTATCCATACCAGATGTTTTGGTGCCTGTGTGGAAGTACGTGATTTTAGTACTTTTTGGATTGAAATGATATCATGAAGGGGGATGGGGTTTTGTATGGAGTAGTAGTTTTGGAAGTATGATATCCCACACCACATTCTATGGAAATAAAGCTTTGTTAGTCTTTAACACAACTCCAGAACTGTGTATACTGCCCTTTCTGACAACATGGGTGGCCATCTATGGGCCAGTAAGTTATTAATAACATGTAGAGTAATTAAAGTTATTCCATTATACATCTGCTTTCATGTTAGCTATCTGTCTGAGATCTCCTTCCATTCACAACTACGTTCTATACATATTAAGTTTGTATGTATGGCATGTGAATTTTTTTATGGGATGTTGCATTGTTTATGTAGTGGACTTGTTAAATTAATTGTAATTGTACAAGCCCAGCATATAAACAATAGGAAATGTAATAATTCCTATACAATAAATAATAAATGTAGACAGACAATTGTCTGTTTAGATTTTGCAATGTAAAGGAAACGAGATCTCAATTCCTCATGTAAATTGATATGCGAATTTTTTTAAATCACGTAATTTAAATTTTTCTGCGTGTTCTAAATTGCGCACTATACACGGATATGAAGGTATGTTAACGACTAGAAGAAATCGTAACCCCCCCCCCCGGAAGTACAGGAGTAGTAATCGGTTGTGTTAACGAGTTTAAAACGCATAGTACTCGGAAGTACCAGTTGAGGCGCTGTTTCCCAAAGTTCCAATTTACTCCAGTTAATGGCAGCACAAGTGGCCGCGTTGCCACGGATTATCATTGACTTACATAACTTTGATCCATGTATATGCCTCGGAGTGTAGTAAATACTCCATCGCTTATGGAAAACTGTAAAGGAACAATCTGTACATGAACAGTGTGTAAACAAAGCCGCAAAAATGTAAATAATTTATATATGTCATAAAGTTTTCTACAAGCTTGTAGTATTACAAGATGTAATGGAGAATGCTGTAAATAAATAAAATACAAACAATTTAGTAAATCATGTAATCTGTGGTGGTCATGTGCTGCAGTTTCGCACTTCCTCGCAAAGCGGCGGTTGTGTTGATGTAAACCATGGATTAAATAAGTAACACTAGCATTTTAATTGATCGGAAACATGGTGTACAGACTGTGCAAAATTTGTAAGTAATTAAATTTACGTACTTACAGGTTGACTGCGGAATGCATTGCGTTAGAGTGCTAAGTAACATTGATGTTTCGTGTATTTACTGTTCATGCCTTCGGTGTTGAGGTTAGGTAAGTTTTGTTAGATTTAATTTGGGGTAGTAACTTCCACTTAGGGAAGTATAACCTACGAACGAAGCCATTATTCACCATGATACTTAAGTAATTCGAATGCCAATTCAAATATGTGGACCTGCTGGTTGAGGGAACTTGGTACTGCCTTCGAGGCGTGTCTTGTGGCGGAGCTTTGTGCTACTTGAAAAGCAGGACATAACCGTCGAAATTTTCCCCATTCTTCAGAGCTGCTTTAGCTACCCTTACACGCTACATGGAAATTTTCACCCTTAAGAAGGAAGGCACTTGTTCACATTTTCAAACAAAAGTTTAAGGAAACTAATGCCCTCTACCTGTATGACAGGTGCTGTCACATGTTGCCAGCAATTTTGTCTTGAAGGAAGGATGGCAGCTGTGGAAATTTTTTTACCATCATATTTAAAGAGAAGTTTCAAAGTTATACAAAGAAATCAGTTCTCACATCATGTATGCAGACTTTAGAAAGTGATGTTGTAAAAGTGGAGAAAGATTTACATCCAACCTTAATTTTCAGTATACTAAAGTCAAAGTCAGCCCAGTTTCCAACTAAAAAATATGAAAAATACAGTACACCATTTTTCAAGTACAAGATGTATGATTCTGAGTATAAACAGATGAAACTGAAGTAATTTACAGAAAATTTTTATGTAGGGGAGTGGGTCACAGTGAAGTATTTAGTATTCCACAAATTTAAATAAACTCTTTGCTTTAACTTTTCAGAGATCTAACAATCAAAGATGTTTGTTATGATCAGTTGATGTATTTTGCTTGGAAGAGATTTTTCCCCCTATCATTGATTACCTATTGCTGTTTGTAGGTGTTCAGATTTTTTACTTTTCCCTGCTGTACATGGATAATAGAAGGTTTGAATGTCTTGTGGAATTTTATGTCCATAGTTTGTATTTATTATTTATTCAACAAATATCATGAAGTACATGTGTTCTGGTATAAAAGCACACATATATTGTGTCTTCAGGTACTTGGACAATATCTTCTTTAGGTATTGGCCGATAAACCAAACAACTATTTGTTCATATGCTGCTGTAAATTAAATGAAGGTAAAAGATAACATTGTTTCTGTGCATTCTATGGGGCATGTTGGGGGAACGGAAGTATAGGTTCAATCATTTTGAGCTTTAGTACTAGATGGAGGTGAGTGGTCAGCCCTACACTGCAGTCACTTTATCCCTGGGCAAAAACAAGTTTATAGCCAATAATTTTGTTTAACATTGTATTACTGGAATGCAAGATAAACACTGTATGGGGCTGAATTAGTAAAATTCCACACTAAATATCTTCCTGTGTGCGGCTATGAGTGAGTGTTTGGTTTTGGGGGGGGAGGGTTGCAGGGGAGCGGCATTTTATGACTATCGATAACTTGGACCATACAACATTGATTGGTAGGATAAAATATTGAAGGTGTTAGCTTGGAGGGACTGAGAAAAATCACGAAACTCCTTATTTAGTGTATCCAGTCACCCAGCGAAGACTTGAATGAGTCATCACACAAATAAAAATATGGAAGAAACTAAGATTACTTTTGTAAGTTTCTGCATTTTAGAGTCTGTTACCGCACTTGTTTCATTGTTTTGTGCATTTGTAAGTTAGGCACTGGCAGAAAGCTTGCTGGTCAAAGAGAGTGGGAGGGTGGAGAGGTATGAAAAGGAAAGATTACTTATTTAAAAGGGAAAATGTGAGGGACAGTGATAAGTAGGTAGTCATCTTACCATAAACTATGTGATGGGAGAGACAATATAAAACTGAGAAACTGTTATTGTTTTTATTTTCTTATGATTACTCCATTTTTATGTTCATGTAATTGTATGTAAAATTAACATTCTTATTCTCTTTCCAGTTAAACTGAAAGCAGTTGCTACTGGAGTCTCGTCTCTTGTGCGTCAGCAGTGTGCATTTTCTGTAGCAGCAGAAACATCACATGTATTACGCACTGATGAGAAGCAAATTACAAGCTTTCGAACGGCAGAGAGTAACCCAGTTAGTGTTTATTGTTTTTTTGTGAAATTATCAGCATAAATGTTATTTAAATTTTAAGTGGTTGTTATTGTAGTTATTAATATCTATATTGAATTAAGAGCTAAAATATACTGTAAAACAATTTCTGTGCACATGCTTGCCTATCAGAACAGAATTAAAATACATTACCTGAGTGACCTGAAGAGACCTGGAAAAAACAGTGTCATATATATGAAGAAGGTCTTCGCTGGTTTGAGGCTGTTGGAATTGATATGGCTGCATGGGACTTCACTGTTTTAGGGATTTGAAAAGGGTGGTTGTATTTTAGATATGGGTCATACATATTTTGTGTGTGAATTCTTACATTCCTGTATCTGCATTGTCATTTCTGTACTATGTGTGGGTAGGGCTTCAACCTTTTCATTGAGCCCAGAAATGGCTTGAACTGGCCCTGAGTAAGATACTAAATGGGACAGCATAACACATACACCAAGCACTCCTGCTATTTAGAGGTATGTCAACGGTAAATTTATCCTTGTGTATGCCAAGAAGGCATGTGTGGATAGCTGCACTTATTGTTAATGCCATTGTTAGGTGGAGATGGATGGTTAGCTTCATGCCTCAGCCACTTTACTCCCAGGGAAAGATTCCTCAGTAACCACTGAGTAGGTGGCTGGGTCAGCCTCAGAGCTGATATGGTTACTTTTGGAGAAGAGATAATGTAACCAACAAAGTACACAATTTTTGGATCAGAAATACCTATATTTTCAGAATTTTACATGTTATGGCCTTATCAGCCATGCTCAGGGAACCACTCTGGATAATACTGGAAGAAACTCAAGTTTTTACATTCTGTTATTTATAACAAATCAATAGAACCACAAGAATGTATTATTATGTAGATCAAAAGTAAACACTTTACATTTTCACATTTAAAAGTGGTCTATTATATAGGAACTGAAAAATTGGTATATTTGTAATCTAAAAGTATGTATTTTGTTGGTTTCATTATCAGGTAAAAACTGGAGTGCAGTGAAAACTCTGTTATAAAAGAGAAAAATCTTTCTTGCTGGGAATCAAAACACAATTTTGTGGTTTCCATCCCTTTCCTTGTCACTGTACTGACTTGTGCTGTCCTGACTTCTGGAGGTATGTTATGAATTGTTTTTGCTAGATTGGGGCACTGCAGTACCAAGTTAAGAATATCTTCCATAGAAATCTTGTAACTACTACCACTTGTGACTGCTGACACACATAATGATAGAACTGGAAATATGTGTGAAATCATTTGGTGTTATTCTGTACCATGATCTGACAGGATGAGGTATTAACCCATTTGTTGCTGTTATATTGGCTGAATTATAGCATCATGTCTTTCACAGTACTGTAACTGTGTTTTTGATAATTTTAGTATAATTCACGTGGAACAACTTTTGTTGCAAAGTGTTTGTATTGCATTATACTGCAAGTAATACACATTATATTTCTCATTATAATCAACTTTCTTAATTCTCCCCATATTAAAAACTTTACTGCAGCTCCTAGGTTCTTAATTTTTTCCAGCTAAAATTTCAAATTGTATTTGCTTTCTTATTTATGTCAGTCCATTATAGTAACAGAGACATTCCTGTCATTAGAGATCATTCAAAGGAACTAAAATGTGAACATTGCAAATGAATGCTTGCAGAATATACTGTATGAGGGCATATAGAAACATTCCTTTACTGGGTCAGTAACAAAATATATCCTTACCTTACATTGGCCATTGTTTTCCCCTTTACAACAGTCTCCTTCCACATATGTGCAATGGGTCTGTTACTGCTGGAAGCACTGCTGAAATGAATTTTTGGAATTGCTTGTATAACAGTCGGCGATTATTCCTGAATTTTAGAGATACCTGGAAGTAATGCCCTCTGCTGTGATTTCATTCTCAGAAAGAATAAGAAATTATATAGGGCATTGTGGGATAAATAAGAGGGATGGGGTACCAAAAATTTCTGCACTTGCAATGTAGTGTGTGCTAGCATATTGTCATGAAAAATAACTAGTCCTGCTTCTACCATTGTTCCATTTTTTGCATACCTGCTGCGTAACATGATGCAAAAAAAAAAACTCATAGTAGTAATGTTGGGTAATGGTTTGGTCTGGAGGAACAAATTCCTTTTGAACAGTTCCCTCTTGCTGTTTAAAAAAAATCCTCGTGATGTTTCAACTGGATAGTCTTACTTTCTTCAGTTGTGGAGAGCATGGGCTCTTCTGCTGAGAGGACTGCTTGCTTGGTTTGTGGGTTATTACAGTAAACAGGTTTTATCACCCATGTTACTGTTTGTTTTCCTGAGTTTGAAGCAAAACTTAAAAGTGCATTGTTACTTCAAGTCAGCAATTAGACAATTATGGATTGCACAAAACATTCACAACACTAAACACCCACTGAGAACAAGTGCAGAGGGTTATGGCTGCAAAACCAACTAGACCAGTGTACACCTTTTCTTATGCCAACTAAATGCATGTTACTAATTAGTACATACATTAACATTTACCATTTTCAGGGAGAATGCCATGCCAGTCTTAAAAACCAAATGCTGCTATGAAACTCTTATTTGTAGGTTCCTTGTTCTGTAACAGCTTCATCATTGACATTGATTATATGTAAACCATATTACTGTACGTATTTTAGAACTTGTGGTTACACAATGGTTAAAAACATTTCTTAATTTTAAATGAGATGTATGTATAGTAAAAATTATTAATGTTGTGTTGGGCTGTAGATGCTTCAATTAGTGTGACAGTATATGTTCCATTCAGCAGTATATATCACAATCCGAAGTGGATCAGGTCCTGTAAAAAATGGCAAATGTGGCAACCTGATAGCTATGAGCAGCAACAACTAAAGTGTTTAGGTTTCAGATTAACAAAGCTATTACGGATGTTATATTACAAATGTATGTTGTGAGACGAGCAGACTTGACTTGTGTTTATGATGTGTCTTGTGTCAGAGCCAGTAAGACACATAGCCAAACACAACATTAATAATTTGTAATGTACATATGTCTTATTTAACATTAAGAAATGTTTTTAACAATAGTGTAACCATAAGTTTTAAAATATGTACAGTATTATATTTTACATATAATCATTGTCAATGAAGAAGCTGCTACAGATCAAGGAACCTATAAATAAGAGTTTCGCAATGGCATTTTGTTTTTAAGAATTGGCATTGTGTTCTCCCTGAAGATGGAACACGTACCGAAACATGTTGGATAAGCTCATTTAATGTTTGGACTAATTAAGAATGTGCATTTAGGTAGTATAATAAATAGTGTACACTGATATAAAAATGCACAGAATGGGGGAAATAACTGGACTGACTTTGAAAATACTGATACTGTGGTATCTAGTGGCAGAAAACTGTGCTGCTTGCTGTGTTTGGGAACTTTGGGTTATGCCTTCACATAGATAGGGAGAGGCAAGTTCATGGATAGTGTCATAAAAAAACACGCAAGAGTAAATGTCAGATGCAGAATATGTATGTCCTATATGACATGGGATTAACACATGTCTTGCATTTATTCATTAATGCTGTGATGATGTTATGGCAACAGTGTTTTGGCTGATTGTAGTAATTGCATGATGCGACACATTGCACCTTGTCAGTACAGTAGTGGACTCTGCTGATAGGAATGCTGTGTTAAGAGTCCAGGGAGGTGACATTCATTCAGTGCAAGTTCTGTTGGGTGAAATGGGAGTGAAAGGATTTCTGACACTTCTTTGACTATTGCAGCCATTGCCCAAGGTATGCAAGCATATTTTCATGTCACAAGCAGCAGCATATTGCTTAAAAGCATGCTACAGGAAAAGAGTGAAATATTTTTTTAATAGATGTTCAGTATATATCAATGTAGAAATTATGTAGATGGAACATTTTGTCCTGCATGCATGCATTAAGGAGATACAGTTGGTGTTAACAACACACATACACATACTCATTCACATGCACACACACATGAGGTTTTACAAAACCATGATAAAATGCGACATCACAGTCCGAGTTTCTGACTTGCCAGAATGCAACAAGTGGGTGGACATGGATTACGCTGATACTTAATTTGTTTTCCAGTTTTTACCCTTTTGCATTCACAACAGGTTTGTCTGTATATAGTCTGTATTGTAGTGCACTAGTCTGTCCATTTAAACATTTTTTTCTGTTTCCCTCTGGCACATGTTGGAGAGAGAACTGTAGTGTGTAATGATATGTTTTGTTTAAACTGAAGTCTTTTCGAACATATAGTGCCAATTTTTCCAAGGAGCATTCTGATACACAGACAAAATTGTTTTATTTTTGATTGACTGATTGTATGGCATATGTGGTAGGATTAAGTGGAACTATACCTCACTGTCTCATGTGTCTTGATGGTATGGTGCTTAATTAAATGTGGAGACAACTTGTATCCACTTTTACCATGTAGCCAAAATTAGGTAATTTAGAATGTTGACTGTCAAATGTGTTTCTTGCTGTAACCAGGCAGGAAATTGCTATGAGGATATAAAACTGTGTGTTTGTGATACGTATGTGAAAGGGTAAAGATGCAGCCAGAATGCCTGTCCTTAGGCTTGTGCTCAAGCCCGTTTTCATGGGCCTCAAAAAATGTGGACAGCTTGTGTACAGGCAGCATAGTTAATTTGAGGTGTGGGTTGAAGGGGTTTCACCACTGAGGCATTGCTTCAGCGAGAGACTTTCCAAGGTGTACTACAATTTGGATATTTCAAACTCCTGAGTAGACAGTCTGTACCCAGCCAGCAACAGTCTCTCTTAAGTTTCACATGCACAAATAGTCTGAATTTACCAGTAAGACATGCCTCTCTTTAAACATGCTGCAAACAACAAAGTTTTGGAGGTGAGATGTTTAGTAAGAAACTTGAATTGGAGAGTGTTGATATTAATAGATTAAGTAAAATTTGAAGAAATGGAATCTTCAAGACTTAAAAAAGAGTGATTTCAAAGATGCTGCTTTAGTGGTTGCTTCGTGTAATATTTTAAGATGTTGCCATATCTTAAACATTGCTGTATATTGGTATTTTTTTAATGTTGAAAATTTTTGCCATAATTATTGTAAATGCCATGTCCACATTCCTTAATCATCAGTGCAGTAGAAGTTGCAATATCCAGCACCTCTGTGACCAGTTCATAGTAATTTTTTGGATGTTAGAACATGGTACCTAATGGGTGTCTTGGTGTACTTAATTATTAAATTTGTCACTTGGTAAACTGTCCTGTTTTCCTTGCTAAAATTTGTACTCCTTTTCCTCACTACTTTTATAATATGGTTAAAAAATTCAATAAGTCACCAATAATTATGGCCACACTCTTGGAACTGGTGCAGTGTGATGCCAGGTGATTGAATAGTGAAATGTAATGGGCCTTGTAGTCAATTACCAGTTAATATAGCTTTCTGGATCATCCATTTCAAGATATCTGTGTTCAGTGATTTGTATTTGTAATTCTTGCAGCTGAAACATGACCATAGTCATGCCTATCGGTACTACACTCTTCCCTTAGAAGTTAAGAAGCAGTTATTTCAATATGGAGGCCTTCCAAAGTATTTTGATGAACAAACAAAGACATTTATGGAGACATGCATCATGGTTCGGGAACCAGCTTTGGAGATCTTACATTACTTAAGAACAGCTGATTACACACGTCCAGCAGTTAGATATGTAATCTGTATCCTTTTTGTTCTGTGACAGTTTTATTTTAAAAGTTTGTCTTTTATAAAATCAAGAATGGAATATTTTATCTATTGTGGAATGTGAAAAGTTTCTAAGGATATTCTTTGTGACCTTGCATCTCTGTGTGGTCTTGATGTCCAGTTTTTCAGATACAAATCTGCTCTTGCCAAAGTTAATTAGCACAGCAGGTGTCAGGTGACACAGAATCCTTTCTTCTCCTTTGTGGAATGAGGCTATAATTACCTGAAATTATAAAAATTTAACTTTTGTAACAAATATTAATTTACATTACTGTCTTCTGGCATATGATTCTGTATGATTTAGTAGATATTTACCACCATATCAGAGGAATGTGCTGACTGAGTCACTTGGTAGGTGTATGCATTTAGTTATCTAGCCTGATGATAGTGGTAGCAGGTTTTTCTGAAATGGTGGCACAGCTTCACATTGTAGATGACAGGTATTATTCATAGTCAGCACTATGACAATTCAAATATCACAACTGTGAGATACATCTGACATACTGTGAAACATGAATTATCAGCTAAGTTCAGAGAACATACTTATACCAGACCATAAAATTTAACGCATAGACTTACATTGTTAATACATTTTGTATGTGTCTAATATGTTCAGTTGTGCATTAGCATTCTGAGTTTTTACACTTGTTTCACTTTGTAGTAGGACTTAGCCAGCCTCTCAACCATGAATTTGTAACTGCCCTGGATATTGGTTGTGCAGTTTTTTTAAATAAAATTATGGGGCCAGTAAAGAGAGGCCCCAAAATGGACAGCATCAAGCATCAGCATAATTCAAAATATTAGGTACTTAAAATTATAATGAAGTATAACATGAAGGAAGAAGGGGGGTTTTGAAATACCAAGAACAAGATGGTGTGAGGTCTGCAAGGGTTTCTAGATTAATTCTTGAATTGAGTTCACTACTGCATTATTTTAATATATCATTGAAACACTTTCCTAAATGAGTGTTTAGATGGTGAGTCTGGCTGTGGAAAATCTCTGACTCTTGCACATATTCTGCATTATGGTCTTGCAGCAGGGTTTGTGCTGATTCATGTGCCTTGGGGTGAGTAGCTCAAGTGTTTATTGTTTTAACAACTGGAGTTGCTGCAAGATTTCTATGTGTGTAATACTGGGTAGGGTCCAGAATTGACATACACAGTTCAACATCTGTGTATGCAGAATTAAAACAGTGCCTTTAACAAATAATCAGTGCACATGTTTCACACTGTTCAAGGCATTAGTAGTCTTGAATTAGCTCAGTATGTTAGTATAAATGCATGTAATTTTGGTGTTTGATTTTCAGTCCTTATAATACAAGGTGACATTGAAGTAGTACTGTTTAATACTACCTCTTCTTTTTTGAGCAATCCATGTGTTGGCACCAGGACAGATTGTTCTTGACATAGGCTACTTCTGTTTCTGCCTGTCACTTATCGTTATGCCAGTGTGCCATGCTATTCGTATTTAGTCGTATACCACCAGCGCTATACAGGGTGTATCTAAAATGCCCGGACAAAATTGAAGAGTTACTTATTCACATCACAACAAAGAAGAAAGTTCATATGAACATGTGTCTGGAAATGGGTGGTTTTTGAATTTAATTGAAAAATTACACTCAACAATAAATACCTTGACTATGTAATATTGTATGTAAATCATACATAATGCATTTAGAATACATGTTCCCAATTTGATGACTGTTGAGTTATTGTTTATTAAGTCACAATTTAAAATAAATGCCCAAAAAGTCCTACAAATAAATCAGTGCATGCATGGACACATATGATCATGGGCTGTCAGAATCTTTAAAAGGTGCTGGGGTGGTTGTGAATGGTTTGATAGGCTCCACCTGAATCAATGTATTCATGGACAGATCTGATCATTGACTGTCACAATCTTTATGAAGGTGCCCGGGCGGTTACGAATGGTTTGATAGACATGAGTAATGCACTGGTGAAGTGTCTCTTGATTCTCAGTTGTTGCTGAATACACTAGGGTTTTCAAGTGTCTCCACAGACAAAAATCTAAAGGGTTAAGATCAAATAGACATGGGTGTTGTACCTCTAATGCCAAATGTTTACAGACATATATTGATATGATTTTTTTTTTTGTATGATGAACTCACTTATGAAGCTTGTCCAGCCATTTTAGATACACTCTGTATGGCAGAAACACTAAATTTTTATGTTGTTATAAAAGTTGTTCTAGGGAGATTGGACTGGAAGTAAGTGCTGATAAAACTAAGTACATGGTCATGTCTCGAGATCAGAATGCAGGACAAAATCACAGGGTGAGGATTGATAATAGTACCTTCGAGAGGGTGGAAG
>Ga0123352_10005867_pt1 | contig 18646 bp, 16 predicted proteins | sample TergutLab28metaG_FD_89700 | JGI IMG/M metagenome (GOLD analysis project Ga0123352, IMG submission 89700) | Labiotermes labralis P1 segment gut microbial communities from Petit-Saut dam, French Guiana - Lab288 P1 | ecosystem: Host-associated > Arthropoda: Insects > Digestive system > Gut ... | reverse complement strand
TTTTTTTTTTTTTTTTTATTTTTTTTTAAAATATTTTTTTTTAATAATTTCTTTTATTTTTTTTTCTTTTTTTTTTTTTTTTCTGGTTGGGGGGGGGGGGGGGTTACGTTTCATTTTTTGTCCATTTCTGTAAGTACCAAAATAATTTTGAACATTAGAGTACTGACATGCATATAATTGAGAATTTACTGTACACTTCAATTCTTACAGTACCAGAAACAAGAGAAAGTGTGAAATCAAACAAATCATAAAATACCAATTAGCAATTTGTATCATGTATATTTGTTACATATCTGTTGGCAATGTATGCTGTTTTTCATGTTTAATTTTCAAAAGTGTTGAAAATAAACATCTTTACATATTCAAACTGTAACACTTTGGTCTTTTAGGTTGACACCAGCATGTAAGTACAGAAAGCTTCTTGTTTCTCAGAAACATTGGCATCCACTTGCAGGGCTACACAGTGTTCCTATCCAGAAGGATAAACCATTACCTTGAAGTCCTGAAAGCTTGTTTCTGTACATATTGTGCTAACTGTAGTTTTTCCAAGCTTCCCCAACTCCCCACACTGATTCTTTTCCTATATTTTTTGTCCCTGTTGTTGTCATAAGTCTGGTTTACACATATCTTTTCCCCTACAAGACTCAAATTTTTAGAGTAAATATTTCCATGGATAAATCAGTTCATCTCATTTTGTTAGAATATATTATAATATGTACTATATTTGTTATTACTGAAGCTAGCTGGTTTTGGATTCAGGTATTGTGGGATGTGACACTGTGTCACTGGATGAGTAGTTCCCAGGTTTCAGATGTTTACGATCCTTTGAAATGTTGGTCCGACTCGTCCAACAATTCACCCAGTGACATGGCATCACAGCCTCAGCCACACCACCTCAAGTCTTTTGAGTTTGTACAGCTGTTACTGGCCCAAGTGAGCAGTCCCTGTTGTTTCTGTTAACATTGTTTATGCAATTTATGATGGGTGTATTTGAATTGGAATCAAGTTTCTTTATCCTTTAGACTGTTGTATGTAGTCTTTTAAATGTCAGATTTCTGTTGTAGCTAGAACACTGTTCAGTCTGACTGGGAAGTATATACATTAAATGAGATATGATATAATGTCCCTTTCATCTATTAGAGGTTATTAAAGGGAAGTGGTGTTGCTGTGCTTGGAAGAGAAATTGGAATGTTTCAAAGCATTTTTATGTATGTAAATAAAGTCTGTATTCTGCACATGGAATTGCAGACAGGTAAAGAGTAAATTATGGGTGTAGCATGTGTTGGAATATAAAAGAATGTTTTTCTTGTAGTGTTTGATTTAATGAGTATGGAGCAGGTGTAGATTGATAATTGATGGGAAAGTGGAAGTGCTGAAATATAAACCTTGTGTTATTGTCATTTTGTCCCCTGGTCATATCAATGGAGGAGGTTTATGGTTTGAAGATTCGTAGTACTTCTTCCAGTAGTGAACAGATGTAATCTTTAGTTGAGGCATCCCGTTGTGTGTGTAACAGTGAAGTAAAAGGGCAAAGTAAGTCAAAACACAACTAGTTTATTGGTTAGATGTTAATGAAACGACATGTTTCGGCCTACTCGGAGGCCATCATCAGGTTTACAAAGTTCTACAAGACTAAATATTGCTTGCGTATGGCGGATGTTGAGATCTCATCATCAGACCTATAAATTATATATGAGACATAAACTGTGTGTGGGCAGGTAAGGCGGTGGACGTGCATTGGTATGTGGTGTCCTGGGTGGGGGTCACTCCACTTGGGCACTGCCGTTGTTGGCGTTGGGGGGAGGGGTCCGGATGGCGATTAGCGGGTCTGTATGCCTCACATCTGTGAGAAAACATAAAAAAACTATATGTGAGGGGGAACAGTAGGTGTGTCATGATCCCTATCTGGGGTACCCTGAGCGGTACTTACGTGTGGCGTTGGAGATCTGTAGAATAGATGTCTTGTTTGTCACTGCGGTGCTGGCCCTGGCACATTCATGCATTGCATGCAAAGATTGCTGTAGAATGGGTGTCCTGTCTATTGTTTTTAGTGCATTAGTCACTGTGGTGCTGGATTCTGCGTGTAGCTCTTGACAGTCTTGTGTTGCATATGGGATCACTATTTAACTGTATGCTATCACTGCACTGTTACCGTAGTACATGGTCTTGTCAGGTTTGCATGTGCAGACTGGTCTCTGTTGTGTGGTTGTCATATGGTAGTTGTTATGCGTTAACTTCGGAAGTAGTCTGTGTCAGGGTGATGGATACAAGTGGTCGTCTCAAGACGGGTGGGGAGGGGGGTGGTGGTTTATGGCTGGTGTGGTTTCAAAAGTCTGTTGAAGATCTTATTGGGGAAGATAGTTGAGTCATCGTTCAGGTGGTTGTTTTTGGTGTACTCTGCATAAATGTAAAATAGTTCTGTAGTGTTTAAATGTGCTCCTTTGTTTTGTAGTTGTAATATTTTCATAGTGTTGTGGATGGGTCCGAAGGAGTGTGTGTTCTGTGAGGTGTTTGGCCAAGTTGGAAGATTCTTTAGCTGTTCTGAATGCATTCTTGTGTTCTTGGAACTGTGCGGCAAAGCTCCGGCCAGTCTGTCCCACATACACCTTACCACATTCGGGGCATGTCAACTTGTATACTCCTGATCGTGAGTGTATGTCTGCAGTCTGTTGCATATACATTAACAATTTTTGTTTAGTGCTGTTGGTCCGGAATGCAATCTTTATGTTGGTTTTCTTGAGTAGGTTAGTGATGAACGTGGTTGCTCTGCCCACGTAGGTGAATGTGGTCCATTTTTGTGTCGGGGTGTGTGTGTGTGTGTAATCTTCGTCTGTACTCTAGTTATGTTGGGAGGTGGTTGTAGGGTGGGAGGGTTCTTGTGGTGGATTGGGAAGGCATTGTTGTACAGGATGTTCTGGATGGTGGTAACTTCTGTGTCGTAATTGTCTTGTTGTAGGTTATAGGTGTGCAGTCTGTTGTAAAGGAATCTCACTGTGGTGTATTTATGTTGGATGGGGTGGTTAGAGGTGTATGGAGTGATAGTGTCTGTGAATGTAGGTTTACTGTATACGGCAATTCTCCAGTTTGTAGTGGTCCTATGGATGGTAACGTCAAGGAAGTTTATCTGGTTGTTTGTCTCGCATTCCAGTGTGAACTTGAGTGTCAGGTGTATTGTGCTGAAGTCTGTCAATATGTCCTGGGCATCTGTGTGGTTGGTGTCATAGATGACCAATATGTCGTCAATGTATGTGAATTATTTTATGATCATATGCTTGTCTTACAGGTATGGTATATGAAGTTGTTTTAGGTGTTGTAAGAAAAATTCTGCCAATGTCATTTCATTAACATCTAACCAATAAACTAGTTGTGTTTTAACTTACTTTGCCCCTTTACTTCATTGTGAACAGATGTAGACTTTGTAACCTTTGGTTGTATGGAACATGTTTCTGTGTAACTTTGTGCATGGTGTAAAGCTAGGTATATTGAATTCTCATCAAGCTGTCTGCACATAACCCAGCATTCAAACCCGATATCATGGCTGGGCACTGGCTTGGTTAATTTGCAATTGTGTATGTTCTGAAAGAAAGGGGCTAGACTTATGTTGGAATTTTGAGGAAAAGAAGAAAATCCCCAAAGAGTTTTTGCCACAGATGTTAAGGCAAATAAATTCAAGTGTTTTTGATTTCACCAGAAAAAACAACTTTGGTTAGAAAAGTTGCGAAGAAAATTTATTTATTTTAATATTGTGAGTGCATTGTAACAAAACCTGGGAAACAAGAAAAGATTTCTTATTAAAACTTGGTAGATAGAGGTGGAGACCCCCAAGGTAATAATGTGCGAACTAGCACACTTTGCTAACCCTGTGATGATCTATGGCATTTTTCTTGAAGACTCCTGATATAAGCGTTGGGCATATGCCATCCAACTACCAACCGCTAATGACCTCCCATATGGAGATAAAAGTGTGCAAAGTTACCGTCTCACCCATGGACTTCCATATGTTATAGTTCTGGGAAATATGTTAGTACTCTGATCCATGGTACCATATTACAGTTCTTTTACAGCTTAATTAACAGAAGCTTACATTAGCATTTACTGCACATTCAAACCCACTAAGACCCAATTAATTTCTTAAGACATAAAACATTAATGTGCACTTTGTCACTGTTTTTTGTGTCCCTTAAACTCCTTTACAAAGTGTCATTGATGAATGTATCATATGCCTGCTGCAGTGAATAATGATCTGTAATGTTGATTGAATTTACCAAAATGTGTGGCCCATTCATCGACATGTAAAGAGCATGGCAGTATCATTTTATACCGTCAATTAATTTGGATTGCAATAAATTGTTGGGTACGTGGTTGTAACTTATAATGTTAATTATTTAAGTCAACTTTTCGTAAATGTGCAGGTAACTGAAGTTGTTTGAACGTTAGAAGGCTATCGACCTTTCCGTCATATTACTACATCTGCGCATGCGCAAAAGCCCAACAAATAGGTCGTATTTCAAAAGGAGTGTTTGACAGGTGCGTAACGTTGAGATTGATGTCGGTGTAAATGTGTTACATTAGGTGTGTACTAAATATGTACGGGTACATAAAACATTGCTCTGTTATGAGCAAGTGAATTAAGTGGACAGAGTATATTTTCGGGCGAAGGCGGTCTACTGGAAAATGGAAGCTACCTGACACCTGGCTGTACAACCGTCAGAAGTGAAGTAACAGGCAACATGGCTTCGTGGTCTGTGTGTGGTACTGAAAATGTATGTTAGAAAGCAAATATCGAGAAGTACGGGGGGGATCATGAGTGTTTTATTTCGTGGGAAAAGGAACTTAGTGGTGAAAGTTATGTCATAATGCTGAAATCTGGCCAGAAAAGGCCTAGTACCCCAAACAAGACGACATCTGGAGTTCCTGGTTCTGATGCAGAACACTGGCGACAGGGAGTTCGCGAAACAGTAATCACTGCTCGGCCCGACGGCAGTTTAAACTTCTCAGTATACGGTGGATCTGATAGAGGGGAGTTTACTTACGTGAGTCATATAGTGCAAAATAAAGTTAATTATGTGAGTGGAAAATTAAATGAAGAGGATATTTTGTTGGAAATTCAGGGCCAGAAAGTAGCTGGATACACCCAGCGAGATGTGGTGGCGTGGTTAAATCATTGCTGTAGAAATGGGAATCCTGTAGTGCTCAAGACAATTGATGCTGGTGAGTATGAACTAGACAGTCGTGTTAAGTAATATGTAATAAGTATACCACGGACTGAGATACGTAATGATTCTGCTGAAGTGTTAAATATAAGTGTTTTGTGGTACGGCATACCGTAGAACGATTTGTGGTTTCCAACGGCTGTCATCATTTTGCGATTCATGTGTGGTTCACTGCAGTGCATAATATACATTTTCAGTATGGAAGTTTAAGTCTATATTACTGTGATCTTCACAGTTGTTACGGTCATTGATTTGGTACGTTGTGATACCTAAAACCCTTAGTGAAATCCTTTGCGATTGGGTTGCGTTGTGCTTGTTTACGTAGGTTATGTGACATATAGTTGTGGACCTTCAGCCCCCCCGTTTTCTTTGCAGTTTAATTTCGGTTTGTGATGTACTCTAAGTACAGTGTTTCTCAACCTTTGTGAGACCGCGACCCGGTAAATCCTTTTTTTCATAAGACGAGGGCCCGGTCCCAACAAATTTTCTCGTAAATACCTTTCCATTTTTTTAAGGTCATACATTAAGCTAACAAAGTATTAATAATTAATTAAGGCATAAATATAAAGAGTATTAGTACACTTATGTATATGGCGTGGCATGTTGACAAATATAAAATTACATTCAAATTAGTCATCAATCACAGGACTAATTAAATCTTGTAACATATTGTAGTTTCCTCAGGCCAACATCATTAAATTAATTTGTGCTGATTTTCATTGACATATCCCATTCAAATCACCAAAAATTTATAGTATTATTCAGTGTAAAGTTGATTATTGTATTATTAAATTGATTTTAGTGATGTTGGTTTTAAAAAAAACGGTAGTGAGAAAAATGTGTATTCATTGTAACTCACAATAGAAGTCAGCTGAGCAGGGGAAGCAGCAGAAGAATGTCAACTTGTCAGCGAAACATTATTACATACACACGCCAAATATTTATATATGCAAAGTATGTAATTTAATAGATAAAAATATATGAATCTCTCAGTTCTAAACACCAGTTCTGATGACCCAATTAATATTTTTAATTTAAAAATGCAGCATTTTAACACAGCAATTATAAGTTACTGAAAAGTTAAACTTAGTTTCTTTTATTACAACTGAGTTTTTGAAGGTTTCAGTTAGGCTAGTGAGATTTTTGCTGATGTTTTCTGGCTGTTAGCTTATTAATTCTGGCATGAATTTAAGTGATAGCCAAACGGAGACAGAAAGTTGCAGGCTGTTCCTCTGTTTCGCTTTAAGCACAGTCATAGTGGAAAATGCATTTTCACAAAGATATGTGGTGGGGGAAAAAAAGAAATCTAATTGCTATTTCATGGAAATTTGGATATTCATTTTTCATTCTTATCCAGAATTTCAAATTACGCACAGAATTAAAAGTACTTCCCAATCTTTTGTCCGATGATAATTCAATAAGTTGAAGGATTTCTTCATGGGAAAGGGCTGTCTCTTTGTGTTCAACAAAAGGGTTCTCAATCCACATATTTTGCCTCCGGGGCTCCTCATGTTCAGGATAATACTTTTCAAACGACAACAACAACAACATCTTAAAGTGAGCTGCAGTAATATCTGAAACTGAATTCTGTGAATAGAAATCATCTGCTTCCATAATATAATCTGAGTACAACAAAAACATTTCATTGTTTCCTTCTGCAGTCATATTAAGCCATAGTTTGAGTTTCTTTTTGAATGATTCGATCTTGTTCCAAGCATTAAGTATTGTTGTATCTGGACCTTGAAGTTTTAAATTCAACTGGTTTATGTAAGAAAATATGTCACTGAGATATGCCAACCTGGCTACCCATTTCTTATCCTGGAAATAATGGGACAGGTCACTTTTCTTATCAATTAGAAACAGCTCAACTTCCTTTCGGAGTTCACATAACCTGTTAAGAACTTCACTGTGGGACAGCCAACGAACTTCTGAATGGACAAGAATGTTTTGATGATCAGAGCCCATTTAATCACACAATGCTTTTAACAGCCTTGTTTTTAAAACACTGTTTTGTATATAGTTAGTAATTTTAACAGATTGAGACAGGACTTCATTAAGCTCAGGTGCTATTTTTATGGAGGCCAGGTTTTGCCTATGAATGTAGCAATGCCTTTACAGTAAGTTATTGCCTGCCATATCCTTAATTTTAGTGAGTAAACCTGAATTTCTACCTGTAAGACAGGCAGCACTGTCAGTACAAACTCCAACACAATTTTTCCATTGGAGACCTCTCTCTTTAATGAAACCATTTAAAACTTTGAAAATTTCAATGCTGCCAGTGTGTGTAGGTAATTCAGAAACACTTAAAGTGTCTTCCTTCATGTCACTTTCGTCATGGTCAAAATATTATACATACGTAAGTAAAATGCTGTTGTTCTGAATACACTGGTCAACACACAAAATGTATCCGTAACCAAAATAGTTGATTCCTCTTCAGTTCAACATGCTGAAACCAAATATGGCCTTAGAATTCAATTCTTGGCTCTAGTTTTCATGATACATGAAATATGGCTTAATGCGTAGAATAGTTACTTGGGAAGGGGTACATGTGTCAGCACTGCGCCCCCCGATGATGAGTAATGATTTCTGTGTATCATAAAAGGCACGAAGATCTAGTTCATTTCTTCAAAATTGAAAAGGGCCTTGTTGCTTGCACTGATATTGATGGCCTGAAGAAAACACTCAATATTAATCACAATCCTCTGGACTGGCGACTCTTTATAGCCTTGTCTAAGTTGAGTCTCAAAGCAGTTCTTCTTCACAATGGCAACACCCTACCTTCTATTCCTGTTGGTCATTCAGTACATAATAAGGAGTCATATGAGAACATGAAGATTTTGATGGATGCCATTAATTACGATAAATCAAATGGCAAATCTGTGGTGACCTAAAAGTGATTGCCTTACTACTTGGACTACAACAAGGATTCACAAAATATTGCTGCTTCATTTGTGAATGGGACAGCAGAGCTCGGTCTCTTCGTTACTCAAGAAAGGATTGGCCTGCCAGAAAATTTCTGGATCCAGGAATCATGAATGTGGAAAATCAACCACTAGTGGAACCGAGTACAATTTTGTTGCCATCCATGCATTTAAAGCTTGGTCTGATGAAAAATTTTGTAAAGGGCATGAACCAAGGAGAAGATGCCTTTACTTACTTATGAGAAAAGTTCCCCAGACTAAGTGAGGCAAAATTGAAAGAAGGTATTTACATTGGTCCACAAATACGAGACATTATCAAGGACAAATACTTTGACAAGCTCCTTCAAGGCGACAAAAAGGTGGCTTGGAACAGTTTTAAATTTGTTGTAAAAGTATTTTTGGGAAACAGAAGGGCTCAAAACTATGAGGAGCTTGTAAAAACCTTTTGCAGAGCTACCAGAAATTATGCTGCAACATGACACTAAACATACACTTCCTTCACTGCATTTGGATTTTTTCCCAGATAATTGTGTTGCAGTGAGTGATGAACACGGAGAACGTTTCCATCAAGACATTTCTTCAATGGAGAAGAGATATCAAGGGAAGTGGAACTGCGCTATGCTCGCTGACTGCTGCTGGACTTTGGCAAGGGTGGCCCCTACCGTGGAATACAAGCGACAGGCAAAACGAAAAAAATTACGTGATTTTGTTTGTGTTAAATAATGAACTTACATGAAAATTACTGTGCAGATGTTCAATTTAAGTTGTAAATATAATCTCTAAACAGAATAAGTCTACTAAACACATTCTTTTCCAATGAATAGTATTTAGTTTTTTCTTTAACCTTTTGGCGCTGGAATTATTTTTTTTAAATTTTAGCACGCACTATATAAAATGTGAATAATACAGGAACCAAATACGTTAGAATTACGAAACAAACTGCATTTTGAAGAGAAAGAAAAAAGGAGAGTATACACCATGTTTAAAATATCATGTGCCTATATTTGTTGAATAAATATATAAAATGCAACTTTGGAGGTTAGCGGTGCGGTACGTCAACTATAGTTGACGTTAGGCGTCTAAAGGTTAAACCACCATTCTGTATAATATTTCAACCTATTTCATAAAATAACACAGTGTAGCATAATTTTAAAACTAGAGCCAAGTAATCTTTTTTATGTCCCTTTTCTAACTTCATAGATGCAAACAAATAAATGAATAACATATTCGTCACAGATACAAAAAAAAATTTTTGAAATTTGTTGTCCAGTGATATCTGTAGATTTGTCCAGTTGTAATGCAAATAATTTTGATTTTTTAGTTTTTTCAATAAGTTGCGTTTCTGTATCTTCTGCCATATCAGATATCTGCCTTTCAACTGTATCATTCAACAATGGGATGTCTCTTTTTACTTGCCGCAGACTGGCATAACACTTTATTACAAGCAGCAATCAAAGAAGGCTTAATGAGTTCTTTGCCAAAGGAATACGGGTTTTTACATTTAGCTGTCTGTAATGATATTAAATAGGATGTCATCAGATGTGAAGTGTCAGTGGTTGAAGCTTGGGAAATAATTTTTAAGTGCATCTCTTTTACGCATAAGTAATTAAATTGGTTTGTTGACTAGATTGGAATGTTTTGTGTTGATATGTCAGATAAGTTGCGATGGCTTCATAGCTAGCTTAATTTCCCAGAACAGTAGCACAAAATGACACATTGAGGTCGTGGCAGTTGGTCAGTGTCAGGGCATTGTATGAAACCAAATTTTAAGTAGCTGCCCATGTACTTACGAGTGAATTCAGACTTTTTTTTCTGTGTGCTGGTAGTTTTCCACTCTTTTTGTACTGTACATCTTGGAGATCGCTCTATAGGCTTGAAGTGGATGGATAATTATTTGTGTTACAAATGCTGTCAATGTGAGATTTCTTTACACCAAAATTAAACAAAGTCCCTTGTCTCTTATACATATTAAAATTTAAATCTGTAACCCTATTAAATTTAAAAAAATCACGACACTCGGGTTTCCAAACAAGCACTTGCACAGTGCAGTGCGAACTTGTGAAGAAACAGTATTCAGTGTTACTAGATTTGAAAACCGGATACAGACTGCCATGATCTTCAATTTCAGTGGAAAATTTTTCTTTATACTTCCTTGCTGATTGGTCACTGACATTTGAAACACATGTTATTTCGTTCAGTTTTGAGAACAGAAGATACGCCGGCCACTGTTGTAGTCGGCTTGCAGGCAATTTTTATGACTGGTATTCGGTTTCCCGAATGTTGAAAGATTTCTAATTTTGAAATGTGCCATCCCCGTTGTGTGTAGTAATTAATAGATAGGGTAATTACAGTCAGTAACACAACAATGTATACGTAATTGATGTTTATTAGAAAATGATAGAAACTACATGTTTCGGCCAACATTGGCCATCATCAGGTTTTTCATCCGAAAGATTTGTATGCTGTTAGAGTGGTTATATAAAACATCGATACGCGGCTGCATAACAGCATACAAATCTTTCGGATGAAAAACCTGATGATGGCCATTGTTGGCCGAAACATGTAGTTTTGTCGTTTTCTAATAAACATTGTTGTGTTATTGACTGTAGTTACCCTACCTACTAGTTGAAAGATCTCGCTGTCTGAAAATTACCGACCATTCATGAATACTTCCATGTTTAAAAATACGCGGCTTGGTCACTGACGTTTGCTACACAGATGTTATTTAGGCGTTCTGGGTCTGAGCTTTTCGACACATTCACGAATGTTATTCTCCTCAGAATATTTCCACTATAAAATATGTATTCATGAAAAATGCTTAGAAAATTAAAATGACAATTTCCGGGAGAACCTCTCGCGGCCCGGTATAATTGATGCCAGGGCCCGGTACCGGGCCGCGGCCCGGCGGTTGAGAAACACTGTTCTAGTGCTATACATGTGTATATGGGAGGTGGTAACGGAGGCGATAATTTTTTGTTGTAATTTGATCTTTATACATGCACCAACAGTCCAGAACTGTTATATTGGTGAGTGAACATGTATCTGAATGTAGTAATACACATACGTTATTCTGTATGACATTCAGTTCATATTGAAGCAAGTGCAACTTTTTCCTCTCGGGGTTGCCAACATGGAAAGCGGTTGTAACAAATGTTAAGGTGGTTACATCATGTGTAGGAAGCATTCTTGTCTTTCTATGGACATCTTGTCTGTGATTCTCAATAAATGTGATGGGTAATGGAAATTTATAAGCTTGCGTTCTCAGTTGCTGAAGTATACACCACAATGGAAGCCAAAACCTTGGCTGTTGTGGAATGTTGAATCCCAATGTTAGTGGGTAAAATAGGGGTAAAGTGATCCCGTTACAGGCCCGGTGTGGCCCAGAGGGTTGGTAGACGTACAGCTCTACTCTTCCATGACCGCGGCACTAGAAGGGGGTGAGTGGTCAGCAGCACGCCCCGGCCACATTTTACCCCTGGGAAAGACCCGGTACCCATTTTACAGGAGGCTGGGTGAGCCCCAGGGGCGGTCTGGACGGGCGGAAAAATCACGTCCCCACCGGACCGTCCAAGCCGTAGTCTGTCGCTATACTGACTGAGCTACCCGGCCCACGATGTTGGTGGGTAGTCTGTGAAGATCATGAGCTCTTCAGCCTCAAAGAGCTACTTCTACAGAACAGGAGAAGTTTTATTGATAATGCAAGTTGCTAGTACAAAACTGGCAGACTGATGAAATGGTTTGTGCGACCAACTTGATGCAACAATTGTGATTTATTAATCAACCATTAGCTCAACGTGTTTCGGGCACCATTATGCCCATCTTCAGGAGCGCAAGGCCATATATAACTGCATATGGTTTTCAGCATTGTAAAAGATAAGTCAGAATAAGGTGTTTGCATTGTGACCGATTGTGTGCTGTGTAAGGCGATGGTAGATTTCCTGTGTTAGATACGTTGTAGGGGGTGTTTTGTGGTTTGTGTTCTTATGATACCTGTAACCACTGAACATACATTAAACCCTATATAACCAATAACCGCCAACCACGGCACACATATTCCAACATGATAACACCCCCACACCACACCCTCTCCCACGAGAATACCTTAACCTGTCAAGATAACACAAAACACACCCTACAGCATATCTAATACAGGATACCTACCATCGCCTTACACAGCACACAATCAGTCACAATGCAAACACCTTATTCTGACTTACCTTTTACAGTGCTGAAAAACATATGCAGTTATATACGGCCTTGCGCTCCTAAAGATGGACATAATGGTGCCCGAAACATGTTGCGCTAATGGTTGATTAATAAATCACAATTGTTGCATCAAGTTGGTCGCACAAATCTTTTCATATTAAGGATGCACGGTCACACGAACATCAAAATTGGCAGACTGATTTCTGACCAACATGAGGTATATTAATGTGCACATAAAATTTGTATCTTAACTGATAACAAGAACCTAAATATGCCGTTCGCCTACCCTAACCACAGAAAAATGAAATCAACTTGAAGATACAGGAGCCTGAAGTAGGAGATTTTAATATTTCGCTGACAAAAGGAAGTCCACTAAAGTATGTGTTTGTGGATCTCAACTTGATGAACAATATTTTAATTTTAATTGGGTGATGGCCTTTGACTGGACTTCTTAGGTCATGAAGGGAAAGAAACAATCGATATAGAGAGGCAAATCATCATAACAGGAACACAAATTTTTCTTGATTCACAGTGTTTCATGTTTGTAAGGTATAATGTAGGTGTTTGAGGTTTACTGAACCCTGTGGCTTGTTTTTGCATAACATAGTCCAGGGGTGAATAAATCTGGTGTTCCAGGTAGCCACAGCGACTAAATTTTGCACTTTGTACCACATATTTATAGGTCCTCAGTATGGATGCTGCTGCAGGTCACCCTTCTAATGCATAGAATTTTGAGGTGGCTCCTATACTTTTGGAAAATTTGTGCACCTCTGGCAGTCACCAAACTGAGCTCTAACTCTAAATCTTCTTGGAATACACTGTATTTTTTTTTTCTGTATGTTGTTTGTCCCAAGGGTGTAATGTTCGTGGTTGCATTCTTGGTGATTTTGTTGTCTGTCTTGAATACTGTAACTTGGAGTGCCGTGACATTATTGTGTTGGTGACCTTGACTGTAGTGAACTTGTAAGTCATGGGGACTGTCCACACCTGTGAGGGGAGATACATATTACACTTACATCAGCTTTTTAACAAAAATATATTGCTTTTTATATGTAATTGTTTAATGTGTTTGATGGTGTCAATACACGGATGTTTGTGACAGTTTACCACTGACAGCCATGATATATGCCTGGTGTCACCTGTGTAGTATGTGGATGGGAGCATGTCAGAGCGTCAGTTGCTATATTACTGTATATACCAGCATACACAGCTGATAAAGGATACCAGTTATGGCAGTGCTTGCAATTGCGCAGTATGGGGAGCAGCTCACAACACCTAGTTGGGATATGTAGACATTGACCCTAAAAGAATATGAGTTTACTGCACCAATAAGATCATAATCTTGTACAGAATAGCGTACAGGGGCCCTGCTGTTGCTCAGGTGGTGTCCCAGGTTCAGTTCCAGGTCAGTCCATGTGCCATTCATGATATACAAAGTGAAGGGATCCTGGTTTTTTAAAAGCCAGAAACCAGGACACTTAATAACATCTGGGTAACAGGGTTACAAGACTAAATTTTTAACCCACCATGCAATGAAACAGTAGGGCAGTTCAATATTACTACAAGATAATTGCAGTAGACGAATTATTACACACAGATGGTGATGTTCATCTTCTACTATTACTGCTGCTAGTACCACCACCACTACTGGTATGACTACTACTAATACTACTACTGCCACTACTACTACTTCTACGACTACTATGCAATTAACTGAATGGTTTTTCTTGATATATCCAATTCTTAGCCCTGGCAGGCTCAGCCCTGACCAGTACCCCATATTCATCTGTGTCTGATGGTGCATGATCCTAGCAGGTGACTGTAAAGGTAAGGTTCACCCTAGAATAGGCCACTAAGATCCAGAGTGGGAGAAGAGGTATAGCGCAACTTTTTCTTTAACCTCAACGCTAGATCGGGGTGGGTGGTCATTGCCACGCCCCGGCTGCTTTACTCTTGGGAATAACCTGGTACCCATTGTAGAGGAGCCGGGGTGAGCCCACCAGCATTTGGCAGTGTCGGTGAAAAACGCACTAAAAATTGCAGTTTTGAGTTCGTGGTGTAAAATAATACACTGCGGTACAGGGTGATACAGAAGTTTGGTAGTTATAGAATGGAATGAACTGGAATATATTTACGTTTCATAGAGGCTTCACACGATTAAGCCATGGGCTTGGAGTGTCATGAATGAACATAGTATCTTTTTCAAATACAAATGCAAGTAAACACCATACATTTTAAACACCTCTTCATAGAATTGAAGCAAAAAAAAAGTAGCCCTATTGACCTGAATATAAACTTACCCCACTTCACAATCTTCAGTTCTTAGCAACATACCTGTACAGAACATGTAAAGACAGCCCCCCCCCCCCCTTTTCAGGTGATTATTTATGAAAAATAGTCCCATCTTATAGTTGGTACATGTGGTATATCAGGACCATTAAAATTCCTGCATATGTTTGTGTAATAAATTGAGCATTTGTAATTGAGGCACATTATTGCACCGAGCAGGAAGGACAGATAGTGAGGCATGTGACACTGTGTTGTTGAGTGAGTTGTACTGATCCACTGACACAGTACAACATCCTACAAGATGCGAATCTTCAACCCACTGCTGTGAAAACTTTAAATGTTGCATAATACATGCCTTTATAATGCTGGCTTAAGAATTTAAAATGTCAGTGCCTCATGGAAGCTTACTGAGTAACTAGATTCCAGCATTGTAAATTCCTTTTCGATAGTCACTGAGGTTACTATTTGGAACTTGAAGGTCATTCAATTTATCAGACAATTCCTACAAGAAAACTATATAATATTACAGTGGGGTGCATAGTATAGAGGTTAATTGCTACAAGAGGTTATGTTCTTTACACATGCCTTTAATCTAAAATGTTGTTATGGTGAATACTCTTTTGCTCTGTGTTAGTTTCAAAAGACAATAACTCCAGAAGACATTGTGAAGTGCAAACATTAACACTACATTACATTGTGCAGTGCAAACACATCAAGTTAACTGATGTTACATTACAGTATCTCTTGTCATGACAAAGTGCTAATAAGTTCACGTTTTTTCAGTTCAGTGGGCCGGGTAGCGTAGTCTATATAGCGACTGGCTACGGACTGGACAGTCCGGGGATCGAATCCCGGTGGAGGCGAGATTTTCCGCACCTATGCAGACCGGCCCTGGGGCCAACCCAGCCTCCTGTACAATGGGTACCGGGTCTTTCCCGGGGGTAAAGAGTGGCCGGGGCGTGACGCTGACCCCTCACCTCCTTCTAGTACCGAGGTCAAGAAAGTGTAGAGTTATACGTCCCTCTACTCCCCCTATGGGCCGTGCAGCCTGTACAGAGCCTCATTGCCTGTACAAGGGTGCACTTTACCTTTACCTTTTTTCAGTTTAAGTGTCTTTCAATTTGCAGGCCACAGTATTTGGCTGTAATACTTTATTGTTGTATCGCTACAGCCTGTATTGCAATTAATACATGTTTTATAGTTTGTAGGATATTTAATGAAGTTTGCTGTGTCAGAATTTAATGCAAGTTTATTTATTTTAAACCATTTTTTGGGCGGTGATTCATAATGATATGTGAATTGGCAGCAGATAGGGTGGGTTTGAACTGTTGGATTGAGAGTGGGGGTAGGTTAGTTGTGTATGTGAGAGAAAACAGTGGAATCAGGTATGGAACGTGGAGGAACTTCACAATGTAGAACGTCTCAGTGGCAATAGGTGTTGCATAAGAATTTAGTTTTTGTGGTAAAATGTCACGTTTTGTGGTAACATGTCACGTTGAATGGTAATCTGTCACGTTTTGAGGTAATCTTTCACGTTTTGTGGTAATATGTCACTCTTATGGTAATGTGTCACGTTTTGTGGTAATATGTTTTGTGGTAATGTGTCACTTTTGTGGTAATATGTCATGTTTTGTAGTAATGTGTCGCGTTTTGTGGTAATGTGTCACGTGTTGTGGTAATGTGTCATATTTTGTGGTAGTATGTCACTTTTGTGGTAATGTGTCTTTTGTGATAATGTGTCATGTTTTGTGGTAATATGTCGCTTTTTGTGGTAATATGTCATGTTTTGTGGTAATATGTCGCGTCTCACACAGTAAGAAGCTTTACCGGTCACAAAGAAAGATATTCCTATTAGGGGTATGAGAATGCGAATTATGTAAAAGACGCCAGTGTGCTTTTGTAAAAAGCATTGACTTTGATCATTGAACTGTGTGTACATTTTGGAGCTAAGTACTGTACTGTACTGTACTGTACTGCACTGCACTGTGCTGTACTGTACTGTACTGTGCTGTACTGCACTGTACTGTACTGTACTTTACTGTACTCTTTGTGACCCAGAAGATGAATGCAGTGGGTGAGTTCCTTCAAAACGTCTGTGTCCAGCTATAAAACCACAATATGAACCAACGGTGCACAATTTTTTCAAGAAATTCAGGAGCCACCTCAAAATTCTGGGTGCCAGAATGATGCCGTGAAGCCAGTTCCTTACAGAGGACTCACAAATATTGGCGCCATTGTACAAAATTCTCTCGCCATGGCGACCTGGCACCCGGGATTTATGAACACTTACCGCTGTAAACCTGGTAACTTACGTTAATTTAAAAAAATTAAACTTTCAATACAGAACGGTGTTGCTCTTTCCGTGACTTTCATTGTTTTCAAATTAATATACTGTAATCACATTCGCTAAAGTCAGTATTTCTGCAAAGATATTTTGGTTGAGCTGTATGTTGATCGTAAAAATATTTTGTGCGTCATGTTCTTGGGGGGTGTTGAAGATATTTCGGCCTCAAAGAGAGTAACAGGAGATTGGAGAATATTGCGTTATGAGGCGCTTCATGTTTTGTACTGCTTGCATTGAGGAGTGCCTAAGGGGCGGGGCGGGGCGGGGCATGTTGTGGGAACACATGAAGAGACCGCTTTGAAGACGAGGTATAGATGGGAGGATAATATTAAAACGGGTCTTAAAGAAATAGGATGGGAGGGCGTGGACTGGATTAATCTGGCTCAGGATAGGGACAAGAGGCGGACTGTTGTGAACACGACAGTGATCCTTTGGTTCCTACAAAATGTGATATCTTGACTAGCTGCGGCACTAATCGCTTCTTAAGATGGGCCTCTGCTCCCTGCAGTTGGTTAATCACTGTGTGGGAGACCGCCATCCACAACCGTAGGACGCGCTGTGCCGTGGTAACCTGGGATAATCGGTTAATCGAGTTTAGAAGAGCGTGCGGTATGGATTCTTTCCCACTGCTGTGGCAGTTCTTCCTTATTGTAGAAAACATGAATAAGTTTGCAGATTGAATTAGTACTGTGGGAAATTGGCCTGGCCTGTGTGTTGTGGTGTGCGGGGATAAAACGGCCGCGCGGTGAAGCTTGCTACTCATCCCCATCTATTGCCGAGGCTGATAATGAGTGGTGCTATGTTTGTACCGCCATATGCATTTATGACGTGACAAGGATAACTTTACCTTGGCGAAGTCAGGTCTTTCGTGATGTAACACTAGGTTAGTGGTTCCTGCAGTATCGGAGGAACGTTATTGCATTCATCAGGGGCGCGTGGTCGAAGAAGCATTAACTGTACCTTTCGCTTCCAAATTCTCCTTAATCCGTTGTCCAGAGTCGCGTGTATCGCGGTCACAGTTTGGGAGCCAGAGCATGACTGGCAAAGGACAGTAACTAGAGCTGAGCGCTTGTAATTAGTGGAGGAACCAGTAAGTGAAAATTGTGTCAGTTGACCCGCTTTCTTTCTCTGTTGGACTGTCTGGCCGTCCTGCAGGACAACCGGTGTGGCAACGTTGGCTTGGCATCTGGTTTCCATCGGCGTTGTGACGGCTGAAGTGTGGATGCAGAGAGTGAGGAGTGAGAGGTAGTGGTGGGGCTGGGTTGGTGCAGCGCGTTCAGTGTGGCAGTCGCAATACTGTAGTGAGCTGGTTAGCGTGGAGCGTCGGACTGAAACATGTGAAATGTGGAAACGGACAGCCGTGTGAATTGCAGTGCGAGTGGTGAGAACCCCATGCGTCGTGTTTGGTCGGGGATGGGCGTGGAGGGGCGCAGCGTCTGTGTTCTGCCTGTGTTGGCCTCTGCAGTGACCTTGACATTGTCTTGCACAGATGTGTTCAGGAGTGTTAACGCAAGCTCTCGCAGAACTGAAGTACGTAACACAGTATCTGGTGTGCATAAGGCATGTGAGTGATCAAAGGGGCCGCGCGGTGGGATGCTTGTGCATGGTTTTACCTTCGCGCCGTCACTTTTGTAAATGACACAGCTGCCCACCACCCCCCCCCCCCCCCATGT
>Ga0123352_10005860_pt1 | contig 18654 bp, 13 predicted proteins | sample TergutLab28metaG_FD_89700 | JGI IMG/M metagenome (GOLD analysis project Ga0123352, IMG submission 89700) | Labiotermes labralis P1 segment gut microbial communities from Petit-Saut dam, French Guiana - Lab288 P1 | ecosystem: Host-associated > Arthropoda: Insects > Digestive system > Gut ... | reverse complement strand
ATTCTTCTCGATTTTATCGTCGAACAGACATTACGAAGCTGATTATCGCCTTTCACAATTTCGCGAACCCCCCCCCCCCCCCCAAAAAAAAAAACACAAGTGTTATGGCACAGAATGAAACCTACAGCAGAATTCGTCACGTACGGTGCCTTATAATCGACCCTTGATGAAATATCACCATGCTAACTGCACAGAGGAGTATATTCAAATTGAATGAGCTGGTGTATTGCTTGTTGTCTGGGACTGTGCTCATGGTGAGAGTGCAACCTCTGTGAGGTAGAGAACCGGACAGAACAATATGTAGGAAGGAACCCAACCACACCGTACCCCATAGATGGGGTGAACTTGCATACTTGTTGGCACAGTGAGCAAAACAGTAAGAGCAGAGGCGAAAAGAGAGGTCTTTAGTACAGGATAATAGCATGATCAGATTCTTATAATGAAACCAACTAGATGCACTCATTTCTCAAATATTATTTTTGGAATAAAACTCTACATGTTTCAGACAGTTCCTCTGTCCATCATCAGGAGTTTTTCACTGCACACACAGCAATGGTATATGTCATATTAGTGCATCTAGTTGGTTTTATTATAAGAATTTATCATGATGCACAGTCACCTGAACATCAAGGAGTTGATGGTCCATAGCACAATCTCCAGCTGGGCCTGCTTTTTTAATTTTGTACTTTGTATGCTACCTTGAATGCTGACTTCCTGTAATGCAATTTACCTCGTGCATTGTGTGTTGTTGTGCTTTCATGTTTTAAAAAAGGAGTATGTTATGGGTTAAAGAATTGTTACTTCACTTTTTACCCACGAAAGGCGACAAATAGAGCGGAATAAGCTGGCAAGAGAGAAACAGTTACGCGAGGCTGCTGAGCGAGAGAAGGCAGCCATGGAGCAGCGACTGATGCAGTATCAAGAGGAGATACGATTGGCCAACGAAGCATTGGTAGTGTTCTACTCTTATATATTTTTACAAACAACACAGCCTTATTTAAGTTTTGAATCAATGAAAGTTTAGTCATTGCTTTGCAAGCTGGAGTCTTTGAAGTTTGCTGAAAACTGAGAAGATGTTTGTATTGTGCCATAAGACCATTTAATGCAGCAGGTAGTTGAAATGTATTGGCTGTGGCTTCACACCTGTCCTAAAGATGGAGTAGTATGATCCTTCATATGGTGATCCGCACCCATCATCCTGCTGGACTTCTTAACCATGAACCTTGCATGCATTGTGAATTGGCACTGCATTAAGAACTAGATCTAAACATACTTTGTCATGAATGATACTTTCATGTTGGTGTAAGTGCCCTTTCATTTGATTAAACTTCATATAGACCCTTTTTAGGCAGAATGTAACTGTACATTATACAACATTATACAACATTTTTCACAGAAGTAGTTCTTTTATATTAAGACATTGGCTACTATATCTGAACATGTGCAGATAAGGATGTGGTGCTGGAAAAACAAAAGATAGCATTTTCTGACTGTGGATTGACCATGTATGTCACTTCAGTCACCAGGTGGAGTTTGTAGGAAATTTTTGTCTTCTCACATTTAATTCATTTCATTGTTTTTAAAAGTTTTTTTTTTATAAGTGGTGTAAAATATTGCTGGACAGGCAGTGCAGCAACCAGCAGGTTTGTTGGACAGAAAAGAAATGATTAATGTTAAGACAAATAAGTAGTTAATTGAAATGACTAAATTAAAGAAATGCCACCCAGAGGTGTTTCTTGATATAACACGATGCATACTTCAGAAGTGTTCGTAGACCCAATCAGTAAGTTTTAAAATTAATAACAGACTGTTCTCATAAAAAATGAAATTGGTAAACATCTTTACAAGTCATGTTTGAGTTCTCATGGTGTACTTTGAAGAAAACTGTCTTTGGAAGTGTGACACTGTATATTCTTTGTAGATATGTGTGGAGGTTTCAGAGGAATCAAATGTCTACATGATCAGGGTAGTTTATTATCTAGCATGATGGAGGCAGCAGATTCCTCCGAAGTGTCTGTACCAGATTATATGGCATCACAAACAGATTTGCATTTTGAAAGTTTGACAGTGCATTGGTATAAGCTTGCCACATGTACTGGCTATTTTCCATCGTATTTTGGTTAACAACTTGCATTGTATCAGTGAGCAGATCTGTCTTCATCATCAGGCCCTTCCAGTGGACCAGCTGAGGCAAGTTCTTTGTCTTGCAAGGTGGAGACAGAACAAGTCATGAAGCTGTGTGCATTTTATCAGAATGAGTTGATAGGTGTCATTCCATTCCATTACATAATGAGCGTGCATTTCTGTGTAGCGACGGTCAGAGGAAACCGCTGATCTGCTGGCAGAGAAGTCTAGAGTTGCAGAAGAGGAAGCCATGCTGTTGAGCCAGAAGGCTGCTGAAGCTGAACAAGAAATCACCCGACTGAGGTTGGGAGCCATGAAGGTAATACATGAGACTTTTGGCACCAAGAATGTTTAACCTTATGGCGCCGGAATTATTTTTTAAATTTTAGCACACCCTGTATATAAAATGTGAATAATGCAGGAAACAAATACGTTAGAATTATGAAACAAACTGCATTTTGGAGGAAAAAAAAAAGGGAGAGTATATACCATGTTTAAAATATTCAGTACCTATATTTGTTGAATAAATACATAAAATGCAACTTTAGAGGTTAGTGGTGCAGTACGACCCCTATAGGGGTCGTTAGGCATCAAAGGTTTTATGTAGTTGGTTACTCATATATTTCATGTTCACCTATTGCCTTGTGAGATTTGAGGTTTTAACAACAGTGTTGTTGGGATTCAGGTCTTCTGGATTGTGACACTGTGTCCTTGAACAAGTAGTTTCTGACATTTTATAGGACTGTATTGGGCAACGATCCTTTGAAATGTCAAAACTACGTACCTAACCACACAGCATCACATCACAAAAGACCTGCATCTTTGGGTAGTATCCTGTTTGTTGTTACTGAAAAGAAGCATGCTTGCGGACTGTGAGAGTGCCATTGCTTCACCTGGTCATTGTCAGGGTTAAAATGCATTTGTCATTTGCTTAGTGACACTTTCAGTAATTCGTATAATTTTAGACTGTGACATTGGAGGGGTGAGTAATTGGAGGGGTGAGTAATTGGAGGGGTGTGGGAGGACACTTGTGGCCTAATTTTAGATGTCTTACAGTTTCACTTGTGGAGACTGAGGAAAAGCAACATAGAACCTGTAAAGATAGGTGGAGTGCAGCCCAAGATACTAATATTTGAAATAGTATTTGTTTTAGGTTGTATTCTTACTTCAGAGGGTTAAATGATTGTGGGTTTGCTTGAACAGACAGAGGAGGAGAAGGTGCATCTTGAACGGAAGACACGAGAGGCAGAACTGCTGACGGCCCGCCTGGTTGATGAGTCAGAGAGGAGAGCAGCAGAGGCTGACAGACTCAAAGACGAACTGCTCAAAGCAAGGCTGGCTGAGAAACAGGCAAAAGAGAAGCTACTTGAGTTCCTATCACGCAATGCTTACAATAACATAACGGTGAGTATGAAAGTTGAAGTTAAGCAGGTTGCAGAGTTATCATAAACATTTCTAAGAAAGAATTTATTCTGATGGCACCCTGTGCTCATGCTGTTTACTTTCCACCTTGCTCATTTCCAAACACTGTCCCCATACAAATTCCCAGTGCATATCACATTCCCCATCCAGCTACTTGTCTGGTGTGTTGGTGTAACTTTGCCAACAATACCACAGTAATGTGGTGCTAAAGTAGTAGTAGTAGTAGCAGTAGTAGTAGTTGTTTTCATCGTTGCTGTTGCTGCTGCTGCGGTTGTTGTTGTTTTTGTTGTTCTTCCTATTCTTCTTCCTCTGCTTCTTGTTCTTCTTTTCTTCTTCCTCTTCTTCTTCTTCTTCTCCCTCCTGTTCTTCTTCCTCTTCTTCTTCTTCCTCTTCCTCCTCCTCATCATCCTCCTCTTCTTCTTCTTTTTCTTCTTCTTCTTCTTCATCCTCCTCCCCCTCCTATGGCAGAGATGGTGGAGAAGTTATCTCATCATCATCATCATCATCATCATCACTCTGGCATCCCAATAGAGTTTCATGGTGTTCTTTCTCACCTTTCTTGCTTTCATTCTGGGGATTCCAGTATGGCCTGAATTATCACTCATTTAGCACCACCCAGGAGGCACATACAGCTTAAGGAATGCTGTTGTGATGCTAAAGTATAGTAGTGCTTCTCATCATGTAAAGAGGTGTGACTATGACACTTGGAATTATTTGATTTCTGGACTTCGTCCATGATCTAGGAGTCGAAGAAGTACATACCTTTTTGGAAATTTGGTGTGTTTTTTTCTAAGGTATGGAAATACCTAATCAGATAGGTGCCATCAAAACCCTTCGCAGTATGTGATCAACACATCAGTGACTGGTGATATACAAAGTCCAGAAACCATGTAATCCTATAATCCTAAATGTATTGTCTCATTATCAGAACCATTTAGAATTACCTTTTGTATTCTTTTGCAGTCTGTGCCAAACCTCTACACACCGAGTCACGTGCTACCATCTGAACTGCAGCCTGATCTGCGCTCCCTCCAGCTGGACACAGAACCTCTTCCAGCTGACCTCACTGCCTATGACTTAATCACTGATGGAGATATGGAGCAGCTCTCTCTGGAGATTGAGAAAGAAAGGTCAAAGCAGTGGCAATGTCTGCTTGAGACAACACATTTCCTTTCTTCCTATTTTACATACCTCAGTTGGCTTGCTATTATTGTATATACAATTCTCCTGTTAATAGTGTAATCTTTGTGGAGAGACTCCATTGGTTCAAGTGGTAATGATTTTTACGTATTTGGAAGGTTCTCATTTTGAATCTCAACTGGGACACTGACAATTCCTGTTGAGGTTTTGGTTCTTTATTCCCAGTGTTCACTTTAGCCACATTTGCTTCTTTCAACATGTTTTCCATTTGTTATTTGTTCGTTGTCCCACCGCCTGACACTGTACATTCTGAGCTGCTGACAGCATCGCTAAGAAAACAGCAGTTAAAATAAACATCTGGTGTCAGTATCACACTGCGCATTTGGTGTTGGCTGTTGCTGCAGGCCGCACATTCCATTGAAGTGTTTGTACCTGTCCATCAGACCACATGGTGGTAATGTTCATTCTCTTCCATTGCCCAGTTAGAAAACTTCTTCCTGCCACAGGTAACAAAGGAATGTCATTAGCATCTTTTTTAGACATGCACCAAGAAAATACACAAAGTATACTGCAGTGAGGTTATTTAAGGGAGTCTCTCTGTCTTATACACTGTATCAGTATTTGGGAGATGAGCATTGTTGGATAGAAATGTCTTTGTTGAATCATCACGTGCATTGTGACATGTTTGATTGTGTAAGGTATGCAGTCAGCCATGTCAAGGCAGAATGGGTTTCCAAATTTTCAGGAACTGTCTCTGTCCATGATCAGGGACTGTTTAAATAGTTTCCAAAATGGAAATCTGTTCCATCTTATTACACCTGAATGACCAATAATATTATGTTGCATTTCTCACTGCCTTATAATAATCCAGGGAAATATATGGTGGTTCACGTGATGGGTTATAGTGTAAAGCTGTAACCGTGCATAATTAATCAAGCCGTGAAGGCATGTGGAGGAAATGAGATTCAGCTCCAGTCATTCTGAATGGAGGTGAATGGTCATCTCCATACCCTGCCCTCTCCATGCCCAGGGAAGGAGCCACCTAAACTCACTGGACACTGGGCTAGGTGGGCCCCTGATGCTGTGAATAGTATTAACTTTCTGCTATGATCAGAAACCAAACCATGAGTTTTCAGTAGTTCAGTCCATAGACCAGGGGTGGCCATTCAGAGAACAAGCTTTGGGAAGTGCACTAATAGTCATATCTTCATTGATGGGGTCCTACATAATATACATACATACGTACATACATACATACATACATACATACATACATACATACCTAAGTACATATGTATGTACGTCTGCAAGCAAGACAGGTGTCTGAAGGTGGTTATTAGACTTCTGACTTTTAAAATAATTATTTGATAATGAACCATATGGTTTGCTTTTATTTATATTTGCATTAATAAAGTAACATTTCTGCCATATTTGATGACTGCTTATTTCTGTTCATCCAGCTACAGTGAAGGATAGTTGCAGTTATGTTTATAAAATCTTTTAAAGTGCTCTTCGCTGCCAGCCTCTTGTGCATGTGCATTGCATACATACTGTTTTGTAAAGGCAACTTTTGTGAGCCAAATGTGGCTTTCAAACTGCGTTGTGGCCGTGCCGTGGACTAGTCATTATACTGATGGACGTGTTACAGATCACGGTGGTTTCAAGAAGTGTAATATTTTTGTTTGTTTGTTTACAGAGTTGAGTATCTTGAAAAGAGCAAGCATCTACAGGATCAGCTGCGTGAATTGCGCTCTGAGATTGAGGTACTGAAGGTGGGTGAGAAGCAGAGCGAACTGGACCATCTGCATGATGAGCAGGTGCGACTTGGTGAGACGAAGTACTCGACACTACGCAAAGTGAGTGGATTTCCTTGCTTGTGCCTTGTGAACCAATTTGTAATTTATCAGCAATATTTGAAAGTATAACTGACAGTAGTGCACTGTTTCTGATCTTACGACATAGTAAGGACAGACCCAAAAGTTTGTTTTGTTCACAGGTAAAGTCCGGCTCTACGAAATCTCGTGTCGCCTTCTTCGAGGAGCTCTGAACCTGCTCAAGATTTGCCCTGGTGCTTGATTATGAGAGATGACAGTCTGAAGGTTACTATCGCTTAACTTTATTGTTGATTGTGAGCCAGTTCGTACACCTGGCAGTTGTTGCCACACACCAGTGGCAGTGTTCTGTTAAGTCTTCACTACCACTGTGACTTATTCACATTTTTTGTACAGACTTTTCTGTAGGAAATATGTCATCGTAGCACTGTTATGAATTACCCTAAATGGTGACCAGTGTTAACAGTTACGCACAAGTGACACTGGACATACACCTGTAAAGACTGCAAGAAACCAGCAGACAAATACATGCACAAGAACATATACAAACACTGTATGTGGTGACTGATGTGGCTGTACTTAGATTTACGGATCTACGTCATACACTGGTGACTGCCATGACATAGGTACAGGCTGTGCAGCTGACACAAGTGACTGCGATGACATGAGGCAGAAGAGACTGCATCACACTGCCATGACCACCATGGATGGCATGAGGTAGAGTCTGCAGCAGGCTCCAGTAGCCACCGTGGCATCAGGTAAAGATACTACTTCACACACCAGCGACCACCATGGGTGGCACGATGTACAGAGTCTGCAGAAAAGACATGTGGCTGCCATGCCATTGAACATGATACATTTTTGCTGTGTTGTAGCATGGCATTGTTGGTATTTTGTGGTAAATTTGCTACTATTTTAATAAAAATTGAAATTTTATTATATATTTCTGTGCAAGTTTGAAAGGTCACACACGTAGTCCTACTGCACTGTTGATGCTCTTTTTATCAGAAATAGTTCTCTTGAGGCATTGCAAAAGTCAGATTCTTCCACACTGAACAAAACTGACACTAATTGAGCAGTTTTTCCAGACATAACTTACATAGCGGGGCATTGCAGTGTAGTACTTTCTATGTTTGTATTGGGAAGGTGCCCATTTGCAGTTTCAGCCAATCGGCTAATTATTATCAGTCCTTCCAGGTAAATACTAGCATAGGTCCTTGATAGTGCCATTTTTTGGAAGTGACAGTAGAGCCTGTAGGCTATATTTCACAGATGCTGGCTTTGCCTGTTCATTATTTGGCATAATGACCCATTTTCAATCTCACTCCTATTAACTAAAAATTGCAAAGTACCATTAATTTGTGTGAGATGTTACTTGTGTTGGGTATCCATACCACGTGAATTGATCACTAGGTAATGTTTACACTCAGTTTGAGTTGTGCCTTAATGCAAATAATGTAATGATAGCACATGAAGTCACGGAGACAAAAGAAAGCATAGTGGTACTGTTGAAACTTGTTGAATTGTGGCAGAGTTTATCAGATGCTTACACACTTGCATGTTGTTTAATCATGGTAATATAAGGTAAGAATTTGTTGATGTTGATTACTTCTTCATACTCCTTGAGAAGTTAACCGGTTCTCAGTTAGTCGAGAAATTCCGCACATTTTTTGGGACCCGAAGGTTCATTACCGGGTTTACAACAGTCCACCACCTGGTTGAAGTTGATCGCTGATTCTTAACATTTTATTTGGTTTTGTGCATATACAAAAGTCAGGAAAAGATGTCCAATACATTGACCCTCTTAATGTCTCTCTAAAACCAACATGTTTTTCTGCAGCACATACTGTTGCATTTTCCTGCAGATATCTTAGCAGTTCTGTTCACATGTATGTTGGTATTGATAACTGGTGCTGGAAACAAGTGTTTTGGGCTGGCTGAATTCAAACAGAAGTGTACTGAGGGGAAATGTAGAAGTAGGCAGAAAGGGGAAAAAACTCTTGATTGCTTCACCTCACCATTGATTGTTCTTTTGGGACCTCAGTATTAAGTGGAAGAGTCATGTTTGCAGTGTTTATTGTTAATCTGTCTCATTTATGTCAGTGGTTCTGCAGATGAGCAGACACAAGGCTTACATGAAACACTGTGTGACACATTCACCAAATATACACATGTTTGAGACTCTGTGAGATGAAGAAAGAGCAGAATATTAAATACACACATGTTTACACAGAGCTGTTATCTCTGAAGACTTCTGCTAATGATACTTTACACTTTGGATTACTTAATTTGTGGACTTAGATACTTCTTCATATTTAAAAGAAAGCAATATTCTTTTTAATACTTGACCTTTTCCCAAAATACTATGTTCTTTTTGGAATGGTTGACTTGTCAAGGAACTGTTGGCTTCCTATGATGGACTCCTCTTCATGAGTTAATTAGCCAGCAGTCAGTATACAGTAACTGAGAAGTCTGAAGTGTCAAGACATCGTGTGTGACATATTTCCGTCCCTTATGGAGACTGGTGTCTGTATCCAGCAGCTTGCAGTATTTGGTCAAATTATGCTATCATATTATCAGTTGAAGATGCAAGTTTTCCGGGATATGACACTATTTTGTTGGATGAGTATTTTCTGACATTTCAGAGGATCATAGCGCCTTCATGAAACTATGATAGTCAAAACATGAATTAAGCACCTGACACAGCATCACGTCCCAGGGAACTGGAATCTTCAGCAACATGGCTGTGAGAACATGAGATCTTGCAGTATCAGTGAGTTATGTAACAAGAAAGGTTTTTTGTTTCCATTGTATGACTTCATCAGCACCACTGTAAGATCCTGAAATCTCATTGTTGTGGGGGGTTGTTTCTCTTTTTCAGGCATGTTCGTAAAATTTCAAAAAGTGGCTTATCTTTGACATGTGTGCCCGTTTGTCTGCATGGAATACCGTGGCTCCCACTGGACAAATTTTCTTTAAATTTGAGTATTTTTCAAAAACCAGTCAACAAAATAGAATTGTAATTAAAATCTGAGAAGAGTACTGGGTACCTTATCAATATAGATTTATGATCATATCTCAATTAATCTTAGAATGAGAGATTTTTTTGGACAGAAGTTGTAGAGAAATACCAACAAATGCACTGTTTAACATTACATGTTTATTTTAACGTACAATCCTTCAAAACTCCTGTATGTTTCGATTGAAATGTGTAGGAGTTTTGATGGATTGTACGTGACATTGTATATAATTAACATACAGTGCAATTGTTGGTATTACTTAGTGAATTGTTTATAAATGCATGGTATGAGTAACATTAAGATTGTAGAGAAAATCATAACACATTTATTCAATAACTTTTTGTCCCCAAAATTGGTACTTTTTTGAGAGATAATGTGTAAAAATATGATAACAGCCAGACAGGCCATAGATGACAATGTACTATGGATAACAAAGGCTGCAGACATGCACTCAGAATATGTAATGTATTTCCACAGCAACAGTGGTTACGTGAATATGCTTCAATTTTATGTTTATACATACATTGCCTGTCCTGTTACAGATCAGCTTAGTACACTGCAACTATTGTTGTGTTTTAATAGCTGCTGATTTTCAGCAAATAGTGAGGTTTTTGTATGTCCACTGCTTTGGATTTTGGGATGAAAAGTGTTGTGACATGTTTTAAATTGGTGAATTAGACATACCATTGTCACTTGTGGTGATTGAAGGTAGCCATTTTGTTTGAAGCTATGGCCTTGTATAGTCATGCAACGCGGTTATTAAAATTACGATCATTCTGGGATCTGATGTGTCATAGTTTATTGCATAGGTTCCTCCAAAACTGTATCTGTCTGCCAGACTACATGCCACCACTTCTATGAAGACTAATCTTGATACTCATAACTGTGAGAAGTTTGTGTCTCATGATACTATTATTGTTATAGGGCTGTGAAAGTATTAAATACCAACTACTAGGTGTACGTGGCTCGGTATGTAATTGTCATTGCACCTGTTATGATATCACTTCTAACAGCAGTATGGGGTGTTATGCCTTTTGCTGTGTGCTCTACAATATTTCACAAGTGTGGGTTACAAGGAACAAGTTGTGTCTCATGCATGTGATTTCTGAAAGAAGATTTATTTCAGTTGCTTCTTTTGATGTAGGTCCCTTCAGAATATATCTGTTGTACATGGACCAAAGTTCGCAGTAAAATACACCTTAGCCACATAAGGTATTGGATAATCTCCAACCTGTAATAGTTATAGTGCCATAACTATCAAATCTATAATTCCAAATGTTGTGTCCCTATTATAAGAAAGTTTTTCATTTTGTGTATACCCTAAAGTTGAACAGACTCCATGTGTAATAGAAGAGTTCTTCAACTTGATCAGTAGTGGATCCTACAGCTGCCTGATTGCCCTGTTATTTCTTTCTTAATGTTGACTTGTTTTGCAGATAAATGTATTACACTGCAGAAATTGGTTCATGTTCAAGGTGAGGGAGGTTTCATTATGTGCACAAAATACAGCAAGTAAGATTTTATTCTTAAATACTATGCTGGGAATGATTTATGTTAAGATCAAGTAGCATTATTGATCAGTTGTACATATTGTAAATAAATGCATTTTATGAACATATTTGAGTTATGGGAGGTAGCCGTCCATGGAGTGTGCTTCATGCCGACTGTACTAAGAGGATACAATAAAAAACATGACATTGTTTTCCTTGTATTACTTCTCACTCTGACATCTCTCTCATTATCCATATCTTACAGGAAGCAAATTATGCCCCGAAAAGGCAGCAGTTTCTTCCAAAATGTTTGTACACCATCTACCAAACTACAAGGCATCACATCCCGAAGTCCACAACAATCAGTGTAGAGAGCTGTCCCTAAGTGCATTACTGTTGGCATCCTTAGTATTCCTATGTGTGTGTGTGTGTTTTTTCTTTATCATAGGACGTGTGGCATGGGAGTTGAACACAATGAATTTTGCATTAACCGTTACCCTGCTAACGTGGAGAATATGGTGAGCTCCTAATAAGGCCAGCAGATGGGATTTAAGTCAGCATTTAAAGGGTTAAGAGTGGAGGCAAAAATGCATACAGGGCAATTTCCTGGAGGGAAATATGCAGTAATTTCGTCTGCTTACATATGTTTAAATAAATTATTATGTAACTGGTTTTTATGTAAGTAACACGTCTGTAAGAAAAGTTGTAAAATTGAAATTACTGATGATTCCTTCCAGTGTGTTGAGAGTGTGCTGGGTGGGTTGAGCACGGAACAGTATAAATCTTGTAGTGGAAACGAAGAGTAACACTGGTGCCCCGAAACGTCTGTATGCCGGAACAAATTTGGTCTTGACTGGTCATGTTTGCACTTTATATGACTCAGTCAATTATTCGGGAATGAAGTATAGCAATCCTGTAATCTTTGGTATTTTGAAAGTAGGCAGCAAGGACTTGATATTTTTGACTAAATAATCGTGATTCTTAATGCCGCCTGCTTTATGGATTATATTACTAGATTGTTGAAGACTGTGCCCATAACAGCTGTGCAAACATCTCGATGGCGTCCTCACCGATCATGACTTTTAAAATATGACGCGGAATCCTAGACATGATGTGGTAGGCGTATTCCTTAGGGCAGCATATTTTCCTTTTAATTCAATAAGCTTATGCTACCGATTTCATTTGATACACCTGTTCCGGCATTTTATTAGCATTACGGACATACCACGGTTAATGTAACTCGTGACAGCCATTTTTAATAATCAAATTCACTTCTATTATTATACAATAATAGTCGCAAATCTCTATTTTATATGTATGATATATTTACGTAATTTGTTTAATAACAACTTTCATATTGTGCGTTAGGATTTGATATTGATTTGAATTGTACATAGTGTTTCCGCCAATCCGAAATTGGTAATAATGGCAGCGACTCGAAGGTTGCAGAAGGTATGTGACGATATTAAAATGCACTTTCATGTGGTATTGTGGCATGTAATTACAGTTACTTTGGATTTAGAAGTTACTGTGAAAATTAACATATGCGTGATGATGGTGTAAAGAGAGTTTTACTACATGTCGTACCGTTTTCGACTTGTGTTTCGACCGACCGCCCATGACATTCTAAATAGGCGAAAAACTAAAATTCTTGGAATCTTTGAGCGCTCACGTGATTGTTATTTTCAATAATATATTTAGGCTGCAGAAAAGAGTAATTAGGATAATTACGAATATCAGATTTAGGGATTCTTGTAGAGAACAATTAAAAAAGGAACGAATTTTACCACTGCAATCACAGTGTATGCTTCATTATTTGCAATTAATAGCAGTGGCATGGTTGAATATAATTGTGAAATTCACACTGTTAATATCAGAAATAGAACTAATCTTCACCTACCACACTTGAGACAACAGTTCAAAAGCTGCCTTTTTGTGGCATCCAGGTTTGCAATGATAATCCCTCCAATATAAAACTTCATTCATGATAAAAGAAATTTAAAACTATATAAAAAAACTATCTTCTGACACATTCCTTATATTCATTAGAGGAATATTTCAATTTTAACATCATCAAAGAGCTTGGTGTTTATGACTACTAATGTATTTACTTAGCTATGTAAGATTTTAATTTTATTTTATTTCTGTTTTTTTAATAAAGTAATACTTTTATAGCAGTTACAATCTATATAATAATGAAATTTCATTACCATTTTAACTATAGTTATTATTTATGTATTAAATTTTATATATTAGTGTAACAGACAATGTATTATGACCAATACTATGTATGACAGTTGTCCTAGACCTCGTAAGGGATTGATGGAATTGAATAATGTGAATGAGTGACTGAACAAATGAATGAATGTAAACTTTTAGTAAGTCTGACAAAGCCATGTAACAGCATGAACAGTTTTGAAGATATGTGTGTATGGAATGTAGTACTTATGTTGATGTGTATGGAGACTGTAAAGAGATGTATTACCTCCTAGGAGCTTGCTGATATCCGTACCTCGGGCATGAAATCATTCCGAGATATTCAAGTAGACGAGTCAAACATTCTGACATGGCAAGGGCTTATCGTTCCAGTAAGTATGATTATCCTTGTTTATTCACGTCATTTCTGTTGTGTAATGAGTAATGTAAGACTTTGTACATGTTCCCATTTTCAGGATAACCCACCATATAATAAAGGTGCCTTTCGGATTGAGATAAACTTCCCTGCGGAGTACCCATTTAAACCTCCAAAGATAAATTTTAAAACTAAAATTTATCATCCTAACATTGATGAAAAGGGGCAAGTTTGTTTACCAATCATCAGTGCAGAGAATTGGAAGCCAGCAACTAAGACAGACCAAGGTATTCTGAAAAGTTTGTAATAATTATCTGGTTTCAATGTTGTAATTTGTTGTGTGGTTTGTTGTAATGTTTACTGCTTTTTATTTCCCAGTCATACAAGCTCTAGTGGCACTAGTCAATGATCCTGAACCTGAACATCCATTGCGTGCTGATCTAGCTGAAGAATACCTTAAAGACAGGAAGAAATTTGTTAAAAATGCAGAAGAGTTCACAAAGAAACACAGTGAAAAGCGGCCCTCTGACTAAAGGTATCAAGTAGTTCTGTGATATAAAGATACAGGAGTGTAAAATGTTTCTCATGAACTAATTCTGCGTGGGTCACAGTTAGGGACCTGCTGATCACCTGCAGTGTTTTGAATACTGAGGGTAATGTTTTAGGGAACCACTGGCTATAAACTCACCAACGGACATGGTGAACTTGGAATGAATGGCTCCTTGTTGTTTATGGGAGTTTTATCATCTCAGGAGGTTTGATGTGCCCCAAAAACTACTTGTTAACCCCAAATAAATTCCCAGTCTGTGCATTTATCTGATAGAACTTTCAGCAGGATTTGGCTGATGATTAGGATGAGAAGTGTAATGGCCTTTGTGTGACTTGGAGGTTTTCACACTGGTAAGGATTGAATGTTGTGATTGTTGGGTGATGACACCATGCATTCTGCTAGGTGGTTACTGTTGTCTTGAAGCAACATACATCCTACACCTTAAGAACAGAAGGTAGGAAAATTTGGAGGTACATATGTTTGTTAGATAGAGGTCATCAGACAGTGAGGAACATGTTTGTTCTTTTATATCTTGCCTGTTTCTGGAATTTGTGTTGCTCTTAATACTTTGGTACCTACCCACCAGGATGCTCAGTGTTGCAGCTGTGTAACCCACAATCTAAATCTGTAATGGCCCATTTAACTAATGGAGCACTATAGGTGCGATACCATTTTCACTCATGTGTGGGAGTTTATTTATGTAGATGGGATTAATGCCTTGTTTGCTGCACATCGTTATCACGAGTTATGCACTGCTGAAGTTCAGTATTCTGTGCTGAACAAACCACAGTCAGAATAATTATCTGTTAATGGACATTGTTTTTTATTCACTGTATTTAAATGTGTTTTGCCACCAGCAAATGGTACTGTGCAGTGCCGTTGATAAAAGTCAAATGGTGATATTTGATCATTACAGTTTTGCAGTTTTGGGTGTTATACTGAATTGTGTCAATTTGTATTTGTCTTGGTGCATAATTCTCCTGGATGTGAATAAATTAATTTTAACAGTATGCAGGTTACTAATTTTGCTGGTGTAGAAGGTTGTTTTATGTGAAGTCTGTGTTTCATGTTCTTGTTAGGAGTAAGGCAAACTAGTATCCATTGTGTTAGAGGATATTTGTAAATGGGTTAATCTGAAACTCCTAGGTATGTGACAAGGGGCTGTAGCTGCAGTTGAATGGTCAGCATCATACACTGGCTGCTTTAGCGCTAGGGAAATAGTCCCCAATATGATTTGGATAGACAGCTGAGTGGACACTTAAGTGCAAACCTGGAGAAATCAAACTCAGATTTGCAGTTGTGCAGCATTGTAAACTAGTCACTATACTATCTGAGCTGCCTTGAAATTTAAAAAACTCTTTTTTATTCTTAACAGATATTCCTGTCGTGTAAGTAAAATGCACATGGAAGAAGTACTAATGCTGTGATGTTCTTTGATAAAGGTTTACTTAGAACTGCAGTAGAAGTAGGTGGGTGTCCACATGTCGAAGCACCAGGACCATTTTGCACCCTATCAGCAGCTCTGCTCATTAAATAGTCAATTAATTTGCTGATTATCATTAAGTTTATGGAGTGAACTCGGAAATGATGGTGCTGGAGTCCTACAAAGGACTTCAGTGACACAGAGCATGCAGGGCCTTCCTTTGAAATGTTGACACTAAGTAATGTGAGAGATTAGCTGATCCTAATCTGTATAGGTGTTGTGTTAAATGGTGGTGATGTGTCTGTGATGTCATGAATTGCCATTCATTGATAATGAGCTGTTCTGTTGAGTGAGGTCATCAGCCAAATTACAGAGTTCAGAAGCTGTTGTCTGTTCTGCTTAGCCATCTGATACCTCCATCAGAATGCTGCTTTCAGGTTTCAATCCTGCAAATGGAGTTTCAAACCCCGTTTTGTATAGTTAAGGCGGTTCATTGCCTGAAACAATAAATCTTAATAGGTTTCATCCAAATGTCCCAAATATTCTAATTTAGTCAAGCATACACTTAATGAAGTTGAACTCAAGTTTATGTGCTAGTTTTTACGTACTTTTGAGTTAATTTCCGCGCCCAAGGTGTCGAGACATGGGAGAAGGTCAACTTTATTTTTATCATCAATTTCATTGAAATATGCAAAAGCTCTAAGATATAGTCAATAATTCGGGAATTTACTAAAATATAAAAAGAACCCGACTGGACTGATAATCTTTGGACAATAAGCAGACTATACTAGGCCTACGTTAACGCCTTTAATGAGAATAAACAAATTGCTCATATTTTATTCATGTCCTTCCACTTACTCGTAGCACATAGGTCACAGACAACTGGAATCCGAAGTATGTGCAGCACAAGGATAGATGTTACCTGTGGCAGAAGTTATACGCTTTGGTTGTGAAAGAAGTTGTCACAGATTGCCTAGTTGTTAATCTGTGATGTTCACAGTAAGAAAAATTGTGAGTGATAAGTTCAATGTTGCACAGATAAGACAAAGGAACCGTCCTTAACCCAAAGTCAGGAGTGGCGTGAGGTTTGTAGTGTGTGGTGTTACAACTGCGGCGTGGAATGATTAATACTCCAATCATACGAAGTGAAAGCCAAAACCTATCCCAACATAGAAGGCGAGACGAAAGGTGTGTTGTAGCACAAGTTAGGTGGTCTGTGATCATTAGTAGTAGAATTTGCTGTGGTGGATATGTGTAGTTGCATTGTTAGAATTTAAGGGTGAAGAGTAATGCGGGATGTAAGAGTTGTGTTGTCTTTCGTGAATCTTTTCAGGCGGTTTGTTTCATTATACAGGCGTACGTCTTGTTAGTGTCAAACTACATGTCAAATATGTGATAATAATAGGCCGTAGTTACAATTTAAAACGAGTGAGACATAGTAACCAACGATGACCAAACTTCCTTCGCAATGGGAATTATAATCACTGTTATATTGACTGCTATCTAGGGACAACCGTGATCGATGTGGGCCAGAAATCGCAACGTAGGCGTTGGTGTTGTCTGTAGACCTTGCCACAGCCACTAGATAGATACCGTGTTCAGCCGTTAGATTGGCAATCCTGAAATTAAGAAACGAGGGGCCCACTGTTGTTTAATCCATGGCTAGAGCCGTGAGTAGTGTTATAGTAACAGACAGAAGGAAAAGTTAGGAAGGTGGTTTGTTGTGTTGGACAGATAATACAAGTTATGTTCGATGTTGTGTGTTTAAAGAAGGGAATGTAGGTATTAAATATTAATACTTTCAATAAGAACTTCATTTATAATCGAAAAGATGAATATGCAAATATTCCGTCTGTGCTTTCCAAGACAGTTTTCAACCTCGTAATTACAGCACCACATTGCCAGCATAATCGGGCCCTCGTGATCAAGCCGTAACAAGACTTAAGGTTTGCATTACAAAGCACGCAAAATGTAATCTGCCTCTTACCACTGCTCCAGTAAGGATCAGTCTGTCGGCTTTGTGTTAGTTGCAGTTGGGGTTCTTCATAGTGGTGGATGTAGTCTGTACAGCGACTCGGTTTGAAATGGACAGTCCAATGATCGAACCCAGGTGGGATCGAGATTTGTCTCACCAGTCCACACCGGCCCTGGGGTCCACCCAGCCGCCTTTACAAGGAGTACGGGGTCCATTTCCCGCGTGTAAATTGGCCGGTGCTTGCGTTGACCATTCACCCTCATCTTAGCACTGAGATTAGAACAAAAGTAGAGATATACCCCTACTCACTCTCTGGGTCCTCAACGCCTGTTCTGGCTTAAACTTTACCTTTACTGGGTGGAGGAGGAGGGAAGCATAGTTTTTAATATCAGTGCTATAATTCCATGGTGTTTTGTGTAAGTAAAGAAGCTTCTGTAAGTCAGTTTGACGTTTATTTGGCCCTACAATGCATTTTAACTACCATTCAGTGTTCTGTGTGCTGCTCTTTTACTGATACTTCACCGCTAAAATACAAAATTTTTTTACTTTGCATTTAAAACAGTTTTGTGTCAAGTTGCAACAGTTAAGGAAAGCAAGTAACTTTTTTTTTTTACAACACAATGTAAAATCATTCACTTTTACTTTCTTTCAATCATCTGGAAGCCTGAACTGTCTTGGAGTTTGTAAAGCACAATCTTTTTTTGTCTTTTTACTCTTTTACTATGTCTGCTGTATTTTCTCCATTAATTTGCTGTTCTGTCAGTTGCCTAGGAGACTCATCACAGTCACTTATTCATACTGGTGGCTTACATTTCTTCCTTGCTTGGCCGTGAATGGTTTTGTGTTTGTTTTCACTGTTGGCTGTTTATAACACACCTGACTGTTCAGTCGGCTGTAACTAATGGTAATTAATTCAAGCACTAACAGACACAAGAGTACCAGTATTCATGTCTGTACACAGGTAACTACCGAGTAACAATAAATGTATTGAACATAATTTAGCATGGTGTTATCTGTACGGGAATACGTTGGGCTGTTCCAAGCAGCCTTACTGTTTCTTCTTTCTGATACTTGAGCACTAACGGACCTCATGTCCAGTAATATGT
>Ga0123352_10005859_pt1 | contig 18655 bp, 16 predicted proteins | sample TergutLab28metaG_FD_89700 | JGI IMG/M metagenome (GOLD analysis project Ga0123352, IMG submission 89700) | Labiotermes labralis P1 segment gut microbial communities from Petit-Saut dam, French Guiana - Lab288 P1 | ecosystem: Host-associated > Arthropoda: Insects > Digestive system > Gut ... | reverse complement strand
GATGTTAATATACTGGGAGGAAGCATACATACTCTAAAGGAAAATGCAGAAGCTTTAGTAGCTGCTACTAGGGAGATGGGACTGGAAGTAAGTGCTGATAAAACTAGGTACATGGTCATGCCTCGAGATCAGAATGCAGGATGAATTCACAATGTGAGGATTGATAATAGTAACTTCGAGAGGGTCGAAGAGTTTAAATATTTGGGAACAGCTTTAACAAATCAAGATTCTATTGCGGAAGAAATTAAGAGCAGATTGAGGTCAGGAAATGCTTGCTGTCATTCAATACAGAATCTTTTGTCTTCCAAGTTGCTATCCAAAAATTTAAAGATCAAGATATATAGAACTAATAATTTTTTTTTTATGGGTATGAAACTTGGTCATTGACATTGTGGGAGGAAAGGAAGCTGAGGGTTCACCATAATCACCAACACATGCACACTTTTTCATTTGACACTATAAAACTTTAATTTGTTAAAATAGTTCAAATCTCCGACATGTTTCGGTTTACATTTAAACCGAAACATGTCGGAGATTTTAACTATTTTAACAAATTAAAGTTTTATAGTGTCAAACGAAGAAGTGTGCATGTGTTGGTGATTATGGTGAATATTGACAATATGCACGGTGAAAAACTGAAAAGAAGCTGAGAGTGTTTGAGAACACGGTGTTGAGGAGAATATTTGGACCTAGGAGGGGCGAGATAACGGGGGAATGGAGGCGATTGCATAACGAGGAGCTAAATGATTTGTACTCCTCACCCAATATTGTGTGGATGATAAAATTGAGAAGAATGAGATGGGCTGGGCATGTGGCGCATATGGGTGAGGAGAGGAGGGTGTATAGGGTATTGCTTAGGAGACCACTGGGGAGACCTAGGCGTAGATGGGTGGATAATATTAGGATGGATCTCCAGGAGGTGGGATGTAGGTATACAGACTGGATTGGGCTGGCCCAGGATAGAGACAGGTGGCGGACGCTTGTGAGTGTGGTAATGAACCTTCGGGTTTTGTGAAATGCAGGGAATTTCTTGACTAGCTGCAAACCAGTTAGCTTCTCAAGAAGGACTCTGCACCATGGAGTAAGTAAGTAAGTGTGTGTATGTGTCTGTGTGTAGGAATGAATCCCAGCAAGATTGGAGTAGCTGGCGAGGATGTCCCATCATGCAACTCTGATGAGGAGAAATGCATGATCTACCAGGAATATCTGTTGGATCCCTCACAAACTGTGGCACAGTTCCTGGCAGACTCAGGTGTCTCATTAGTTGACTTTGCAAGATTTGAGTGTGGAGAGGAACTAGAAATTGGCACATCCACTGAACAGCAGTGCAGTCCTGATATGGCTGTTGAAGTTGGAGGATAATTACTTTTTTTATACCAGTTGAAATATATTAGTGCCTAGTGCCCACCTAATTTTTTGTCACCAAACGTACAATAGTGCACGTTACTGAAGGTTGGTTCACAATAAATTATTGGCATTATGTTGTAGTTTTTAATTATTATTACTGTTATCATCACAAAAGAAAAATAATTTTAAATGTTGACATGAGCTGTTGTATGGAAGGCTGGGTGGTTCCCATAGTTGAATGGACATTACATTGCAGATAAGAAATCTCACTGTATATGTCAGGAATTTTATCCCAGCCATCCACTTATTAACCCATCACTGTACTTAAGAACAAATAATAAAATGGAAGTCTTAACTTCATTACAAATCATTGATGACAATTCTGTTAAAAGTAAAATGTCTAAAGAAGTTTGCAATTGCATTTTTTAATAGTCATTGGCTCCACAACTATTTGTCAACAATATATGAACTGACAAATCAAAGAATACCAGGTTAAGATATTATTCTGAATGGCAAAACAATTGTCTAGGACATCCAAAAAGCCATCACTAGCCTTATTGTAGGACAAAAATTAGAGGGCACAATAATAGTCACATAAGCTGTAATGTGAACAAAAGAAGCGGTGTGGCCTGCTTGAGACTTGCTAAGTTGAAACTGAAAGGGTGCAAATACAGAACTAGAAAAATTTTCTTTTGTTTTGGACAACTGGATAGCTAATTTAAAATGTAAGTACTTTTTCAGTTAAAGTAGTCACTTTCAAGAAGTTAAATATAAATTTTTCCCCAAAGGTATATGGAGCTACATATTCAAATTGAGAAGGAAATTTGCAGATGCATGTGCTTGGGGTGCAAATAATGTTTCCAGTAAAGGGTAGTGATAGTTACGTGGTATAGGAACATAACTGCATCATGTGTGTATTGATGAACTCTTGTTTCCAGTAACCAGATCTTATCCTGCAGGAATAAATAATTATTTGCATAGGACTGGTTGTCCAGAACAATTATATCAAGATGAAAAACCTTATCACAAGTAGTAAGACAGCCAAGATAAGGAAAAGTGGTGCTCTTGTGTCATGAAATACTGAGAACAAGTTGAAAGTGAAATACCATATTTATGTGAATATAAGACAAGAAATTTCTTGTAGTTTATCTGAAAAAATGGGGCTTACACTGTAACTGTTATACTATGTTAAATATGTTTGGTATGCATATTGTCTATAAAATTGAAGATTGTAGAGGGAAGTTACATTTAGTTTGATCGTATGTTTGGTAAATACAGTATTTTAAGCACTGTTCTGGACCATGCAGATGTTGATAATTTTCAACATGCAAAACCCCATATTGCAGCCAAAATATGTACATAAATATTAAAATAAAGTTGCACCTGTACCTGCCATTAAGACTTATGATGGGTATAACTGCATTCATTCTTCACCTTGTCACAAGATGAAATGACTGATCAGGTTCATGACATGACTGGCTGCCCCTGAGGTAAATATGTACATATGAGTATAATGTCCACACATACAAAAGTTAAGCCCTTAACTACTCTTTTCAGACATCAGGTTTAAACTCTTTGTACTGACATGTTATTTTGTATTCTGGGAAAAATAATCTGAACAAACCTGCATGTTTGTAGTGCCAAGACAATTAATTAATGCACACCCTTAAGCCTATTTCTTTTCTTCCTAGGAGGGAAAGAAGTGGGCTTGCTGTTATATCACCATGCTCTCTGTGTCATGTGGTGCCACATCCCAACAGTTGAACCATTTGGCTGATTTTTGTGAGACTTGGTATGAACATTCCACCATTGAAGGACACTCCATGGCGCTCATATTTTTGCTTCCTACAATCAGTGATAACAATGTGATGGACATGCAGACCTGTAATTCAGGAGCATCAAAGCAGCATATACTCTTTACATACTTTCTTACTTCTTGGAGCAGAGTCTTTCTTCTCCTGGCATTTTATGGAACCCAAAGGTTCATTACTGCATTTACAAGAGCCTGCTACCCCTCCCTATCCTGAGCCAGATCAATCCAATCCATGCCCTCCTATCCCAATCCTTGAAGATCCATCTTCATATTATCCTCCCATCTATGCATTTGTCTTTCAAGTGGTCTCTTTCCCTCAGGTTTTCCCACCAAAACTTTGTATACACCTCTCCTCTCCTCCATATGTGCTACATACCCCACCAATTTCATTCTTCTCGATTTGATCATCCAAATAATATATGGTGGGTAATACGGATTATTACGTGGTCAGACAATTAAGTTCAACTTGCCACCGTGTGCTTGCCATTGCAGCACTGGACAAAAGCCTTAGTATGGTTTGATGACGTTGACATATCAGCATTTCACAGCAGTGTCTGGGTGGAATCTATTACTGTCTGCGTGTGTTTTGGTTTGCCACCGTGGGAATGTCAGAGCTTGAATTAGAGCAGCGAATGAACATTAAATTTCTTGTTAAACTTGGGAAGAATGGAAATGAAATCAGAGTTGTTAGTGCAAGTTTATGGGGATAATGTTATGAAGAAAACATCAGTTTACGATCTCCAGTCCCATCTTTGTACATTTCTTCTGCCATTTTTCCAAAGCATTCTGAATATATATTTTAAATAAAGTGGGTGATAAACTACATCCTTGTCGTAGTCCTTTTGTTATATAAAATCCTGAAGAAAGTTGTTTCCCAATTTTAATTTTGGAAAAAGAGTTTTCATACGAACTCTTTATTGCCCTAATAATACTGTTACTAATATTGTAGTGTTCTAAATGCTTTCCACAAGTTTTTCAGGGGCACACTGTCATATGCTTTCTCTAAATCTACAAATAATAAGTGTAGTGGTTGATTAACAGCCATCTTTTTCTCTATCAGTTGCCTTAAACAAAATATATGGTCAACTGTAGATCGACCTGCGCTAAATCCTGCTTGTTCTTCTGTTTCTATCTGGGAAAATTCCTGTTTCAAAAAATGTTTTATAATTTTTCCATATAATTGACTAAAATTATTCAATAGTGTAATTCCTTTGTAGTTTTCATATTCATCCTTCTTTCCTTTTTTATGAATAACTGAAATATGTCCTACTTTCCAATCATTGGGAATTTCTTCACAATTTAAGCAGCGTTAAAAAATTTGTCTTATTAACTCGTATAACCTCTCAGTTCCTGATTTTAGTAATTCGGTGGGTACTCCTCCAACTGCACATGATGTATTACTTTTTAAAGACTTAATTGTCATTCTATTTCTATATCTAAATTAAATTTATCCATTCCTATTTCATTCAAACTGAATTCAAGGTCCTGTTTTCTCGGGTAGTGTTCCCTATTTTCTGTTAAAAGTCCTTTAAAATATGTTTCCCATTTACCAATAGGTATGGGGTTAAAACGTTGTCCTCCATTTAAATTTTTCCTTAAATTCGTCCGTATTCTCCATGCTTCTGTGCTTCGTTTACCACCCAAGTAGCTTTCTACTGTAGAACATGTCTTTTCCCAGCTCTTGTTTTTCTCTTCTGTTATCATTTTTCTAATTTTTCCTTGCATCCTTCCAAGCTCTATCCTGGCCTGTGGGTCTTTTGAACTAATCCATTTCAAGTATTTTTTTTTCTTTCTTTCTTTTACCAATTGTCCAGTTTCTTCATTCCAGTAATAAAATGGCTTGGTTTTACTTCTCAAAATTTTCTCTCCTAATGCTTCTTTTGCTGCTTGGTGAATTCATTTAACAAGATGTTGGTAACATTCTTCTGTACTTTCAAAATTACCCTCTCCAAGTTTCTCATCCAATCTCTTCTTGTATAAAAAACTGTTACTTTCGTCCCTTAAGCTATCTATATTGCATACTGGTGATTGTATTAATTCTACTGCACAGTCTGTTATGTTTTCCCTTGATTCATTTGCATTGCTTTTCCCATATAAAAACAACATTTTTGCATTTACTAAATAATTGTCACCTCCAATAGTCATTCCTCTAAATACTCTTCATCTTGAAATTTTAAACCAGAATTTTGTCTGGAAATAATGTAATCTATTATAGATCTTAGCTCCTGTGTGTCTTGGTGCCATGTGTACTGATGTATCCTTTTGTGTTTAAAATAACCAGTCAAAATTTTTAATGAATTTTGTTCACATATATCTATCAATTTGTCACCATTATCACTTATTACTTCTTCTCCAAATGGACTCACTACCAAATTATTAATTTTTTTTCCCTTTTCTACTATTAAAATCTCCTGCAATTAAAATTTCCCTGGAGTTTCCTATTTCGACTATTACTTCATTTAATTTCCCCCAAAAATCTTCTTTTACTACAGCATTTTCGTCATCACTTATTGCGTAAATTCCTAAAATGCATGATTTCTTCGAAAATAAATTCATATGTAACTTTATCATATTTTCATTTACTGCCTCCCAAGTTGCAATATATCTCTTGTATCTCTTTTTAACTAAAATAGATACTCCTTTCTTTGCTCTTTTCTCTTTTGGAACTCCACTATAAAAGTGTAAGTAAGGTCCCAGTATTTCTACTCCATTTCCTTTTTTCTTCATTTCTGTTAATATCGTAATGTCTTGTTTTAATTCTTCTAAACCCTTTATAATTTCTCCTGTTTTGTTTCTTATTCCTTGTACATTCAGCGTGCCTAATCATATAGTCCTCTTACGTAGCGTATGTCGTCGTAAGTTGCATCTATCCAGAGTGTTTCTAATGGGCTTTTTAGCAATTTCCTGTTTTTCGATGAGCAGGGGGCTGGCCTGCTGCATCAACCCACAACCTGGAGGACCAGGTGATTTTTGATCAAGGTTTCCTTCCTCTAGCCCTTGATATGCCAGTATCAAACTGCAAGGCAGCAGTGCTAGTTTTGTTCTACCCCAGGTATTTTATTTCCCCGGTACCCGCCATATCTGCTGAGCATTCCCCTATCTGCCACCGGGGGAGGCACCAATAGAAGACTAGCAATTCCTCACAGGTACAATAAGTATACAATAAAATAATTACAGCCTGAAATCATTACAATTAGAAATAGACAATTAAAAAAGAGAATGAAAATGTACAATAATGTAAAGATATTAGAAACAGACCTCAAAAGAGAGTACTTTACAAAACATGGTCTACACTGGAACTCATCTCAAAAGGAACATATTGCTCTAAAACTGGCTGCAGTTGTCAAAAGTTTTTTCAACAAGAAGTAAGTGTCTCCCATTTGCTTGTAGTGGAAGGAAGACCCTATGATCTCCCATCAAGATAGAAACATAAATGATCTCAATACATCAAATAACAAAGAAGTGATGGTTACTCAACTACAGTTTTCAAAAAGTCCAAAGAAAAACTCAGTGGATTGCAAGAATTACCCTCAGCGATCAACGTACCAAACAACAATGAAGAGATGGTTGTTCATCCACAGCTTGCCAAAAGGCAAAGGAAAAAACCAGCACTGAAAGATCAGGATTTTTTATGGACATCATAAAACTTACACTGACAGTAAGCCACTCTAACAAGGATAATGAAATAGGAAACACAATAGAAACACTTGATTTTTATAATAAAGCAGGTTAGGTAATGAATTTTAGTGATTATGATATAAGATTATTACATCACAGTGTTCAAAGTTTAAACAGTATGTTACTAGATATAGCTATGATGTTAACTGTTGATCATTTAAATGTAAATATTTTATGTTTTACTGAACATTGGTTATTAGACCAAATGAATGTCCTAAATATGGATCTATACAGATTAGTAAGCAATTTCAGCAGAAGTTATACACATCAGGAGGATCATGTATTTTTACAAGAAATACTATTCAAACTAAAGAAGTTAATTATCTTAGGGGTTTAGGTAGTGAAAAAGTTTTTGAAATGTCTGCAGTTGAACTGTCTGACTCTGGTCCTATTCTGGCCTGTATTTACAGGTCATCAGATAGTGACTTGTATGAATTTTTACTTAAATTGGAATTATTAATCACTAAAGTTCATTCTAAAGGAACACTTAATTCTTAGTGGTGAACTGAATGTTAATTTTTTACAATACAGCGGAAAATTGCAAGAATTACAAAATTTATTACTGATGAATAATCTAACAAACATAACGTCCCCAACTGGGATTACTAGTCATACTAAATCATTAATTGACATTATAATAATAAATTATACAAATGATGAGATGTTTACAGAGGTTCTTGATTTGGGTTATTCTGATCATCTGGCTCAGTTTTTAGACATAAAATTTAAAAATGTGCTAAAGGATCCAATAACTACATGTAAAATACATTTTACAGATAATAATGTTGAGGAACATAAATATTTGCTACATGAAGAAACATGGGCTGAGGTATTAGCGTCTAACGAGCCCAATACTTCTTTTAATCTCTTCATGAACTCATTTACTTACTACTTTAACACAGCATTTCCCCTCAAAGTTACATATGTGAAAGGTAAAAGTATTGCTGGGGAGGCCAGAGGACTTGAACTGGAAAATAAGGGGAGCGAAAACTCTTCGTTGCCATGAAAGAGAACAACCAATATCCTGAGTGTATCAAGGTAGCCAAGCGAGTGTTGTGTAGACAGAAACAGAGTAACAGTGCTGTTGGGAAGACTAGAAGAATTTCAACTGGGAAAGGAGTATTAACTTAATAACAGCCTGTGAATTGCACTGCATAGACTGGTGTAAAGTTACAAAATTAATCCCATTCATTACCTCCTAATAGCTGAGAAGTGTAGTTGATATTCAGAGTTGGCATATTCTAGTTTTTCATATTTGACAAGTTCCAAGTTACAGTGTAACAGACTGGTTGTTAAAAAATACATATAATATAATGCAGTAATAATTACCTATATTACATTATGCTCCAGTATTTTGTATTATTATGTAGTATTTCATTGTTTCATTTGTGATTATGTTGTAAAATATTGATACTATTAATAGTATTATGTTATTTGTACATATATATAGAGAGAGAGAGCTATGTTATGCTTGATGTGTCCAGAGTCACATGTATGGCTGGTTGGATTGAAAATAAATAAATAAAAGATTAAAACATGAACACCTCATACAATATAGTAAGCTGATACACTTCTTAAATTGTTTATTCAGTTACAGTTGTTGCATGGTCTGTATTAATTGTGTGTGTGTGTGTGGTGGCTATATATACAGATGTATATGTCTGGTTCTATATCCTGTGAGGGTCCAATCTTGTAATGAATTGCCATAATTCAACAGTATGTATAACACTAAAAAAATGAATAGTGAATAGAGGTGATAGGCTTACCCTAGTTATGATGCGTCTTACATGAAGGCTTGCAATGTAACAACAATTTTAATTCAGTAAACAACTTAAGAAGTGTATCAGCTTGCTGTATTTTATGAGGTTTTCATCTTTTAATTGTAACCCCTACATGTAGTAATCCATTACTGTCAATTGGTTTGTAACTTTAGCATATGAACAGCTCCCTGATGATGATACTTAGGTATTGACACATGTTTTATATACATGAAATAAGTGTAAATAAATACTTTGCGTATTTGTTGGTTAAACAAAATAGAAATCTACAAAATGCATGGTACACACTCTCAAAACCCACACATTTTGTATGAAGTGTTGTTTGAATCTATGTGTTCTTACTTGAATGACATTTTAGATCATATTTATTTGCGGGAACTGCAACAACAGGTAATTAAATTGGCATCTGATAAGAAGTACAGTAAAAAACTGTTCCTATTTTATAGCATCTAAATTGTGCCTTGTTAATTGTGTCATTACATGGAAATACAAACATCCTGAACTTGCTGAGGCCTGAAACATCTGACAATTCTGCAGTTGCTACAGCAAGAGAATTAGTATTTATGGCATGCAGGTGGAGTGTAGCTGGTATCTAAAGTGTGGCTTATGAAATGTGAGTGCAATATAAGGATACCTCTAAACACTGTCAGTTGTATAAGATGTGATAATCTAGCAAAATTGCAGCAAATCAAGTATATAATGATTCATTGATTATTGTACTTCCCCCACACAACAACAACAGGGCCTCCTCATTCCCGAGGTTTCTAGATCACACACAGCGACACACCACAGTCTGTAGGACTCCTCTGGACAAGTGATTAGCTCATCACTGAGACCTCTACCTTGCAACACACAACACTTACAACATTCAGACGTCCATGACCCCAGTGGGATTCGAACCCACAATCTCAGTAGGCGAGCGGCTGCAGACTTACACCTTAGACCGCATGGCCACTGGGATTGGCATACAACATACTACCAACTGCAAATTGTGTAGAATTGTGTGATGTATTGGGTAATAGTGAATGGTAAATGAGCAGAGATTTGTGACTGTTGGTTATATTAATAAATCCTAGTATTCGCAGAAAGGTCATCATAGGATCACAGCTTCCTTGGGTGAAATTTGCTCTTTTGATGTAAGTGAGTTGTACTACCCCAAAGCTGTAATTTCTCAGTACAGGTCTATCATAGCCAAATCCAGACAAATTTTCCATTACATGCATGAAAGAAAGCTGGAGAAGCAGGGTTTAGGTACTTAAAAGTAACAACCATCACAAAAACAACACAAAAAATACACATATTTACATATGCCAATGTCACTGACAGCTGGTATCACAATATGTGCAGGAAACAATGTATTCCAGCAGTAGGCATGTCATTTGCAAACAGAGAGGGACACACCCATCACATTTGCCACATATTTAGTCTGTCTCAGCACTCTATTCTGTACATCATTTAAAGATATGAATGCAGAAAGAAGCTTTGCAGATTTTATATGTAGTTGATATTGGAACATTGTGGGCAGTGATTGGGCACAGTGCAGTCAATTGGAGCAGTGCTACCATGTTTGCATACAACAAGGATTTCTGGGTGTGTTTACTGACAGTGTTAACAGCACCATAGATAAGAACAGATTGAGTGTTAACAGCACTGTAGAAAATAACAGACTGTTCTGAACCATGATATAGGAGTGGGAGGGGTGGAGTAATGAGGACTGTTCAATTTTTGTGTTCTGCATTGCAGCAGATTTATTAAGCATGAGTTGTAGTACAGGGTTTTGAAGATCTCACATGTATAAAACTGGTACCAGTTCAGTATTTATGTATGCTGAAACTATTACACCTAACTCTGTGATAATATGATCTAAAGGTTCACGTCACCAACATCACTATTACAAAAGACTTTATCTTGAGTGACATCAATCCCCTTCACATTTGTGTAACTTTCCTAAGTTACATTATTCGTAATAGCATATTCCATCTTCCTCAGTAGCCTGTTCATTGTCCACCAATAACGTGTACCATAACAGTAGTAGTTGTTACATTTTCCTGACAGGGCCATGTAAGGAATACATGTTTATGAACATTCTGGCAGACAGCCTGACTGCCAATTCAGGTTCAGTGAATGTGGGACCAACTGCCCAAATCGTATTTAATCAAAACTGTTGCATTGTGAAGATACAAATCCAGTTTGATATGAGACTTTTCAGTATAAACAATCTACAGAAGACAGTATACCATTCTTGTACTTAATGAACTGATGCAAAAGGAAATGTTTTGGTAACAAGTTTTGCCTCATTTTGAATTCACTGGACAAAAGTTTTTAATTGCGAGTAGAAGTGTTGAATTGCATGTAAAGTTGCTACTTTGCCGAACAATATGCCGTGAAGGTGTATGATGGAATGGAAGTACACATCCACGCATTCATATCGTCACATAAGGAGGGAAATGAGATTCACATATCGCGCAATTTATCCCTGGGAAAAGATCCCCTGCTATCCAATAGGTAGACGGCTTTGTGGGCCGCAGAAACCATGTGGACTCGGTGGCAAATATAAAATATGTGGCATTGTCTGGATTCGAACCCCGATTTTCCAGCCCGTAATTTAGTTACAATTCTGAAGGAGCTGTAGTGACTATTGGATGCAGGTATATTGGGGAATGGAGTTGGAGTTCCACTTGTTTTTTTATCTCGGCACTAGATTTAATGAGAGTGGTCAGCTTCACGTTCTGGTCACTTAATCCCTCAGGAATAAGTCCCCGGTAGCCACTGAATAGGAGGTTATGTGCGCCCCCACAGCCGGTCCGGACGCTTCACAGACAGCTACGAGGAATTCAGCTGCGTCTAGAGACTGAACTGAAAACGTGACAAAACCTGGTCCAGTTTTGTCGAGTGTCGTTTGCGTGATTTCAGGCTTCAGCCGCAAAACAGATAAGAACTACGCTTCTGGATTATTACGCAGCGAGTGGTGGTAATTTCTCACCGACGTTTCGGGACAACCTATCGAGTCCTATCTTCAGGGTTCAAGAATCGATTATTGAACCCTGAAGATGGGACAGATAGGTTGTCCCGAAACGTCGGTAAGAAATTATCACTACTCGCTGCGTGATAATCTAGAAGAGCGCAGTTCTTATCGAGTGTGGTTTCGTTAGATAATGTTATCAGGTGATCTGTCACTCTCTGCTGTGAGCGTCTGGTGGCAAGGTGCCCCGAGTTCTTTGTCTTCTACCAGGTAGGCACTCAGAAACGATTTGCATGACTCTGGTTCAGTGGCTTCGAATTGTTGGCCGAGCGGAAGTCAGGAAGGGCTGCACATTTCATTCCCAGGAAAGCAGTTTCTTGCAGTGTGAACCGACCCGTTGGAAGGACGCCGCTTGTTGTATATCTGTACAATTTGGCCCTACTGCACGTATTTTTAAATTGTGTGGTATAACAGACCTACATTGTAGTCTGTCGAGAAAATATGTTAACATCCATGGGTAAAAATCCGGTGAATTAACCAATGCCAAACTTTGTTACGCAGATTACGTTTGAATCAAATCATTTTATTAACCTTTCAGCGAAGTGGTTATTACATGCAAGAACTGCCTTTATGTTAAAATTACTGTGCGTGTTAAGCGTTGTGGATTTGTGTGTTTTCATACGATTCACAAAACAAGTAGAAATCATTTTCGTAAATAGGGTTACTAGTTTCCATATTTTAACCAACAAAACGCACTAATTAAAATAAATAAAGCAGAAGATAAAACGTACTTTATATCAGGTACCAACTTTTACATCTTTCGGCACCAAGGCTCCATCCTCAAGGAGTTCATTAAAAACAAAGAATAGGCAGTCCAACAAGTACTTCAGGTGCCAGTCGTCCTCTTTCATTATAAGAATTAAAGGTCCTATAAATCTGAATATTTAGATTACACATATTAACAAGCAGAAGTCCATGTTGCTGTAATAACCATACCATACAGTAACGAGCCTCTTATAAACAACCGCAAACATGTAACAGAAGTGGATCATTAACGTATGGTGTTGTCATCACAGCTATATTGACTTGTACTTGTTAAAATGTGTAAGCTAGAATTATAAAATTTTAAGACTTAATTCTTATACTGAAAATGACGGCGACTGACACCTGAAATACGTGTTTGACTTACCATAACTTTGTTTTTAATGAACTCCCTAAGGATGGAGCCTTGGTGACGAAACATGTAGGTGTTAGTGCCTAACATAAAGTGTGTTTTATTATCTGTTTTATTTATTTTAATTATTCTATTTTGTTGGTTAAAATATGGAACGTAAGAAAATGCACGGTAGAACAACATTACAAAAAAAAAGCGTTACAAGTTGGCCTTTGTTGTGGGGACGCGGTCAGTTGAGAGAACGGAGGAACTGAATTCTTATATTAAGACAACCAAGAGACTTGAAAGTGTTACTGTTGCTATTAGATAAAATTTGAGTTAAATTTCTGATGTTAGGGTGAGGTTACACCTGTACGTAGACACACTCAGTGTGGTTGCACAGCTGTTTAGAAGTTTAAGATCTCGGCAGTGCATGCACTGACTGCTCGGCTTCACACTTCTATATCTGTACCGTGGTAGAAAGAAATTCCGTCCATGGTCCGAGATCCGATCTAAATTCTATGGCGAGATAAAAAAAAAAGTCTCTAGCGGGATTCAAACACCGACCTCAATTCCGTCTGCTATTGCATTGATGCACCTTCTACAGTTCACGTCTTTCCGCGTGATAATTTTGTCAGGTAGGTATTTTAAAGTAATAAATAACTTCATGGAGCACAGTCATTCTTGAAACGTTATTAGTCATTCAGTTACTCAAGAAATTCCCCGCATTCTATGGAACACGAAAGTTTATTGTCGTCTTTAAAAGAGCCAACTGCTTATCCGTATCGTAAGACAGCCGAATCCTGTCGAGTCCCTACCAGCCAGTTACTTTAAGTTCCTTTAATACTATGCACCCATTTACGCCTACGACTTCCAAGTGGTCTCTTACTTACAAGATTCTCCATAAAAATCCCTTCTCCACATCTTTTCTCCTCCATAAGGGTCACATGCCTCTCCCATCACATCCTCCTTGATTTGTTCGCCCAAATATTAACTCGTGATGAGTAAAATCACGAAGCTCTTAATTATTCAAATTTTCCCAGTCTCCTTTTTCCTCCCCTCATTTCCAAATATTTTATTCAGCACCATATTCCCAAACACCCTCAGCCTATGTATTTATTTCCATATCAGCGACCAAGTTACATAGCAAAATAAAACGACGGGCAAAATTATAGGCCTGTACGTTTTAGTCTTGAGAATTTTGGAGGGCAAACGTTCAGACTAAAACACCGAGATGTAGCAGGCATTCCTAATTTCAATCTGCTCTTAATTTTTTTATACATGCAATTTTTATTTTTTTATGGTCGTTACCAAGCATTTGATTTTTTCTACATTTACGAAGTATTTATTATCTACCTTTGTTCATGACTTTTTCTGCATTCTGTTGACGAGACATGAACACACTCAGGTTAACTCAACCTACTTGTATTCTATTTTTCCACTCGTAGTATGTGTCTTTTCGCTAAATAAATTAACATCATCGGCATAGAACAGAAGCTGGTGTCTTCCATGTAATTTGAATCCCTTCTGGCTTGCTTCAACGTTCCTAATAACATATTCTAGAGCAAAGTTAAAGAGCGATAGCTATAAAACATTTCCTTGTTTTAGTCCTCCCTGAATGGCAGATGTTACGGCGATGGTATTTCGAATATAGTGCCTATTTCTCGTACATGTCAAATCCAACCGTAACTTTCGCACATTGTTCACCCCTGTTACGGAGTGAGACGACTATAAACCGAGAAAAGGAAATGTACCGGACAGGCTTGTATCCAAGTATGCCATTACTGATTTCCTATGTGTGTTTTACGTTCAAACACGAACACGTAAGGATTTATAACTTTCACGGTAAAGTATGGAAAAAAGTGGGAGTAAATGTTTCTTCTTGTTCAGGCTACTTCTCATTTGATGTACGAACGGTGTGAAACATGTAGGACTTATACACCTTTAAATGGGAATGACAGAAGCATTATTAAGGATATGGCATTGCCCAGAGCAATAATCATACAAAATAAATATATTTAAACCTCCACATTCTTTATGTGTGATTCTTGCATAACTATTTTATTGCTGTACATTATAACAACATTGATGTAGCTCCCTGGGGATGGCAGTTGTGCCGAAACATGTAGGAGCAAATTAATAATAAAATACATAATAAATAGAATTGTACATTTGTTGGTCCTGATAGAGTATGCAAATCAAATCATAAAGCACGGAATGAACAATATGAAATTTACTCAGAATCCGTTGACGGACGATGCATTTGTAGAAAAAAACGTAGTTCGAAATCATTGATTTTTATTTATCGTCAACTTTGCGAATATTCGGTTGAGATCATAAGAAATCATCAGATACCTTGATCTCATTTTCTTATGTTTTACTGTGGACTGCTATGACCAAAATCTTCCAGTAAAATATGTGTAAAAACGCACATTCTTGGTGTGGTGACTGGATAAGGGCACGTTTCTTTCCCTTAGTCTTCATATTTTCAGGATGTGAAAAAGAGAACACCGAAAAACCCGCGATCAGTTTCGTGGGAATTTGAACTACATCCAAGTTACAATTAGGGCCGATTCGCACTATGCGTCACGTTTCCGTTCCGTAACCGTTTCATCTTCGTTCCGTCAGAATGGTCAGTGTTCAACTGTCCGTCGTGTTCATTCACCTTCCAGAACAGCACGTGATAGGAGACCTGCGATAATTTCCATCAAATATGCAGCCCCATTCGTTTTCTAAAAGACAATTATCAGCAATAGCATTGATGTTAGATGAAGAAGAGAAAAATGCTTCTCTGTGTGACAAAAAGAAGCGTGTGTGGATTCACAAGTGTGTCAGAAGCAGAAAATCAGACGGATCGTTTGGAAGAAATAGCGATGGAAGGATGTTTGCACATTCAAAACTTGGGAAATATTTAGAAACTCATCTAGACATTCCGGAAGATAAACAGCTTCCCGGAACATCATGCTTAGCTCATGTTATTGTGGGTGACGAGGCCTTTCCTCTGAAAACTTACTTAATGAGACCTTACACAGGATGGCAAAGTAAAGGGGACAATGAGAAGAGCATCTTCAATTGTATGTTTTCCCGATCCAGAGTGGTGGAAAATGCACTTGGAATATTAAGCCAGAAATTTCAAATTTGTCAGAGGACCCTAAAGTCATTGCCGGAGAATGCGGACAGCATTGTTTTGCGACTTGTATTTTGCATAGTTATCTGAAAGACCAAGATGTAGGCCTAAGTGATATGGGAATTTCTGCAAATGATCAAAGCAATCTCGCAAAAATACCAAAACAAGAGATAATGCCGACTGAAGTGCTTTTGAAGTAACAGACAAATATAAACAAATCTTTAATAGTCCGTCTGGATTTGTGCCTTGGCAGAATGAAAGAGTGCAATGTTAGGCTAGTCTACAATATTCAGTTTTTCTTTCCAGACTCTGTCATTATATTTCTTATTTGACATGCCATATAATTCCTCACATTTACGCACCGATTCTATTAATTTTTTATCCATTTCTGAAGACAAACAGGAAGCACTCGTTGCAAGCAAACACGCGAAGTGTAGTGGAGGGATGTAAGACTGTTCACATTATCGGAATCTAGCAGGTACAGACCTGTTCGGACCCGTTCCGTCACGTCAAACATTCTCGCTCAGCAACGGCGACGGAACGGAACTGAGACGTGACGGAGACGTTCCTGTCAGTGGAACATCTCCGTTTAATTACACATGAGAAAATTTTACTGAACGGTGACGTTCCACGACGGAACGGAAACGTGACGTAGAGTGTGAATCGACCCTTACTCATTCTTCTTTGAACACGTCACGAATTGGTCTCATCGGCCGCACAATTTTGACGGGAATAAATCTTTTTCGTAGAGGCGTAAAAAATTAATGAGAAATGGCAGTCGTTGAGGGGTTTCAACCTCTTAGAAAGCGGTTAGAAGCAATTTCATACTGTCAGTTGATCCTAGTACGGTCTCATAAATCACAGAGACATCACTGTTCTTATGCATGCCTCACAGCGACAACCGTTCCTGCAATCCTCACCTGCCTTACCCTGCTGCAATAAAATATCCATGCAGAAGTTTCATTCTTGAGAAGATGATAGTCTCTCCGCTACTCCAGAAATTCACCGAATTTTACGGAAACCGAAATGTTCTTATCATGTACACATGAGCCTGGCGTTGTCCGCGTCTAGAATCAAATAAATGCACTCCCAAAAAATTAACACATTCTGCTGCACATAGACGGCACGCATACCGATTTACCGGACTCAACCTGTGTCTGGGTTTCAAGGTGGTTCCTGGATGATCACCAACATCTACTTAAGATGGTACACCCACCACTAGCAGTCTGCAATGTGCTCAAAGGTGCATTTCTTCTAATGTTTTAAAATTTTTGTTGTGGATAGTCTTGTGTTTTAACTGGAATTTTAATGTATGGGCTAGTGTATGTTTGTTTTTACCCACTTATTTTGCAAAGAACTATGTTTAAGGCATTAAATTGGCTACTGAGAAGACTTCCTGATGATGGCAAATATGACGTGCCGAAACATGTAGGAGACTTAATAATGTCTGATGTGTGTGAATGTGATGTTGGTTATGTAAATTAATCTTCAAAATAATGTTGGGTTTATACTGTAGGCCTATCTACCCGCATCAACGCCTGTGAAGGGCTCCCAAACGGTTTTCCTTCGGGCTTTCTCACTGAAGTTTTGTATGGATTTCTCATTAACCCCATTTATTGTATAATTATAGATTGATGATTATAATTTTATGTTTGTAGACCTCACAAACCAGATGTTTAAAGCCGTTTGGGCATTGAAATTTATTTGCGGAACTCCTCATTATTGGATACAAGAGTTTTTTTGTGCGAGATTTGAGGCTCTCACAGCGGTGTTGCTGAAGATTCAGGTCTAGTGGGATGAGATGCTACGTCACTGCTTGAGTAGTTGCTAGAAGATTCGAATCTTTAGAGCAGATAATGTTATGGAAAAGTCTGAACCAAAACTAATTTGAGCCAAAATGATGTAATACATGCGATACAAAATGTCTGTCAGATCCAGCTCCAGATCCAGATAGGCTTTTGGAGTTGCAAGATCCTACAAGAACGGTAAACTATGGCGGTCGCTAAACATGGCGTAATTCTTCCCCATGTATTCGATATAAAACACCTAAAACTAAATAAAAGTATCAACAAATCTGAAATTGCAATTCTTCTCCGAACTCCTACTTTGACGTTGTGGAACTTACCATCGAAGCAGGACGGTTACTGCTTTATTGTGTCTCTACTCTCTGCATCTGTCAAAATGTCGAAGAAAAAGATGGCCCAGGAAAATTGAAATATTATTGGCAATATATAAGCAGTTTTGCTGTTGCTCGGTGCGTGATGCATACTTTGCCTATTTCACTCTCTTGACATCATCATCCTAACAACATGCGACGAAGATAACAAGTATGAAGTTTCTCTTCACGCACTTACACCCAGCTTCCAGTTACTTCCTGCTCTTAGACACACATATTTTCTCCCTCAGCATAGGTGTAAATTGGGGAGGGGGTGCCAATACCCCCTCAATATCTTTTCAACCTAAGCCTCGAAAATGAGTCCCTGGCCTGCAAGGGACTGTTGCGCCACGGAAAAAAGGCCTGTCTCTAATATTTTAATTATTTAAGTATTTGAAGTATTTGCGGACCGCGGTAGCACAGTTGTTAAGGCTCTGTACTACAAATCGGTAGGTCGCTTGTTCGATCCCAGTTGGTGTCATTGGAATTTTTCCGATCGCACTATGGCCCCGAGGTCGACTCAGCCTCTAACAGAAATGAGTACCAGGAGCATTTCCTGGGGGTAAAGGCGGCCGGTGCGTAATGCTGACAACCTTACCACCATCCTGTGCCGTTGTCATGAAATCTGAGAACCTTAACTTC
>Ga0123352_10005856_pt1 | contig 18659 bp, 12 predicted proteins | sample TergutLab28metaG_FD_89700 | JGI IMG/M metagenome (GOLD analysis project Ga0123352, IMG submission 89700) | Labiotermes labralis P1 segment gut microbial communities from Petit-Saut dam, French Guiana - Lab288 P1 | ecosystem: Host-associated > Arthropoda: Insects > Digestive system > Gut ... | reverse complement strand
TTTTTTTTATTTATTTACATGAATTGTTATTATCATAAATATTATGATTTAATTCCGTTTTTTTTTGTGATGTTTGTGGGGGGGGGGGGGGGGAGCAAGTGCAACTGTGCACATTATAGATCCAAAATTTTCTGTCTATGATGTTCCTAATCACAAAATTGGGTTGGTTGCATTTGAAATTATTGGGACCTCTTTCTGGGATAAGTGTTTTATAAGGGACTATGTACAAAGAATTTTCTTAATATTTTGTAACTGATGCTAGCAAGTTTGTCTTTGTTCAGAAATATTGAAAGGATTTGTCACATCTGTTGGATGTGATGTAACTGTATTTATCTGAAATCTTTCTTATAGATTTTATAATTTAATGTGCATGTGTGTGTGTGTGTTTGTACGTGTGTAGGGGGGATACAAAGACTTGATGTCTTAGATTCAGGAACTTATTTCTGAGGTCATTTACTGTCAGACATGTCAGACGAAGATCATTCCAGTATACAAGGGTTAATGGATTTCTGACTATAAATGCCAAGTAAGAACAAATGAATAAGTGCTTCCTGTATAGAACTCATGACTGTAGCTGTGGGTAGGTTCTTGGCCACAAAGCAAGATGAAAGCCATAGGTGGAGTTACCTTGGCTAGTAGATGGACTTCATTAGTGCAAAACACATTTCCTACTTTGGTCTTGTTTGAGTGTAAGAATTCTTTGCTAGACTTATTCATGTGCAAATCTGTACCAGGTGTACTGAAATCAGTATAATGTATTTCTGTACTGGAATAGAAACAATACAGGACTCATCCTCTATTTTACCACACCACTAGAAATGTTTTCTAAGCTACTAGCTCTACTGTTGTTGTTCCTGATGGCTGAATGACTTTGCATACTTGCCTGCCTACCCCTATTCTGCAAGGATTGCCCCACCCCTGAAATGTAGCCACAGATACCAGACCCCCTACAGAACACAAATATTGTATTACTGAATTTACTATAAATCATCAAAATGACTGCCCTTAGCGTCAGTACACATACTGGCATGTCTTTGAATCAGGCATATAGCTCACATTGGTTTATTAGAAATTTTTATGTAGGTTGCAGCATCCAGAAAGGACTGGAGTAGTAAATGTCATGTTTTCCCTGTTTTATGGTTCATTGTATCTTCCAGGTGTCTCCCGAGATAAAACTTCAGGGTAGGGATGGTGATCCTTGAAGGTGTATGCCAATATTGTCCATAATTGCTGGAGAAGTCTTTCATGTGTCCATAGGAATTTTAAGTAGCTACAACAGGTCTTGTTGTTTTCCATCATCATTATTGATATCAACAGCAAAAATAATAATAAATTTAAGAGTAGAAGAAATAAAAAATTCAACAGGAAGACAAGACAGATAGTAACAATGTACGAAATTCATTACCCAAAAGTTGGCGAAGGTGAGCTATATGTAATGAGGAAAGAAGGAGGAAGAAGCTTGTTGCAAATTGAAGCGATTTACAAAGCAGAGATAATCAGTTTTACAGAATATCTGAGCACAAAATATGCAGAAGACCAGTTTGTAAATATTGTTACAAGCCACTAAAGCAATCAACCATGTATGAATTGAACAATTAATATTACAGCCATGTTTGTAGAAGAATTAAACCAATCAGGTGAAAACAGTAGCACAAAAAAGGAAAGCATGCAACATACAAAAACAAGATTAGAAAAGTCCTTAAAGAAAAAATGGGACAGCAAAATAATGCATGAACAGTACATTAGATGTACAGATAAACAATTAGTAGTGAAGAAGACACATTCTTATGGGAGATCTGAAAGCAGAAACTGAAAGTGAAATAATAGCATTACAAACTAAATATCATGCAACAAAAATATTACAACAGTAACAGCAAATGCAGACTGTGACACTTAAATGAAGATACAATAGACCACATATCAGCATGCCCAGTATTGGCAAAAGAACAATACATAGATTCATGATAGAGTGTGTGTGCTCAACTATATGTTTCCACATGCAAGGAACTGGGTAAAATTAGATAAGAAGCTCTTATATGAGCATGTACCAAAGTCAGTAGAAACAGGTCATGAAGGTAAGTTAACCATATTGTGGAAGTGATAAGTGAAAACTGGCAGAACCAGACATAATACATCAGACATCATAATCCATGATAACAGAAAAGGAACATTCTGCCTGTTAATAGCCGTTTGCAATTTTAGGGGCTAGATATGTGATGAAGAAAGAATCTGAAAAGACTTTGCCATATATATATATATAAACAGTAGAAATGCACTGCATGTGGAATGTAGAAACAAAAGTGGTACCATTAATAAGCGGCAACTGGAACCATCTCACAATTATCTGGTAAATACCTGAGCAACACCTGGAAAGCATGACTTCAGGGAACAACAATACAGCCATACTGGGCACTGCACACAAACTTTGGAGAGAACTGATGGAAAAGTACAAAACGTTTATTGTGGGAAATAGCAATATGTGTACCACAGGTTGTGACCATACTATATGTGCATAAAGATGGTGATGGTGGTGTTGGTGATGATGATGATGACGATGATAATAATAATAATAATAACAACAACAGCAGCAGCTGTTTTAATAATTCTTGCACAGAGAACAGCATGTTTGAAAGCATTTTTAGGAAGCCTGTTTAGGCAGCCAATAACCTGTATGAGTTGGTTATTTTAAAGTAGAGTTTTAGAAAGTGAGTGCTATTTGTAACTACTATTTCTCAATGGACAAGATGATATTGCAACCATAAAGGAATGAATAGTAATTCTGGAAGAAATTATAAGAATTACTAATCACTCTCTTATACTTCGTTTACTTGTACTCATTTTATTTTACTGATACAAGTTACAGCAGAGATTAAAATCAATACATGTATTTTAGGAAGCCAGTTTATATAATGAGTTAGAAATCTGTATTACTTTGAACTAGATCATGTAAAAAAAAATTTTGTACATAATAACTGTAGCAACACAGTAAATGTCACTGTGAATATACTAAAGTAAGAGCTGTTGAAGTCTTGATTCTTATTATAATACATGAAAAAGGTGGGAAAAGCAGGTAAATTTTACCATCAGTTTCACTTTTAATATTGTGCCAAGGATGATGGGTATGTTTTATCATATTTTCTATGATTGTTTTTTGTATGATAAGCATGCAACATTATATTAATTGAGACTCTTGCCTAAAAAAGTTTAACACTGAAGGCAGTGTTTAATGAATATCAGATGAAAGTACTGATAATACTGTAATTGCTGATTGCTGCGTTTTTTAAATGGTCAAAAGTTTCTGGAATTGGAATCCAGACTTTCAAAACTTCATTTTCTGCATTTTTCAGTGTTGATTGCTTCTAGTTCAGCTCTTGAAGTTAAGAAGTTTTGCTTCCAAATTGAACTGCTTGGTGAATCAGTCATGTGCATCTCAAAGTTATTCATATCAATCCATTACAACATTTCTAAATTTCTTGAATGTTATGTTGTCTGAACATTGTGTGAATTTTCATATTCTTTAAATTCTTTAAATGACATGAACAGGGTAAATCTTAAAGAGAATTGTGCAATAATTGAATTACTGATGCTTGATAGTTGTATTTGAAGGCTCTTGAATGTATGTTTTTTGTCTGAACTTCAAGATCAGTGATGTGTGTTGGCAGGTTTGGGAAAAATTCAAATGTACCATTGTAGATACAGAAAATTTTCAGTTTATTTCAGAGACTTTTATGTTATCAATCATGACATCAGTTTTGTGCCAAACCCCTGGAATTGGTGTTGACGTCATCTAAATGCAATGAAAAATCTTCCAAGAAAACTTGAATTCATAAATTCACGCACAATGTAATTCTGGAATTTATGGTTTTTCTCGTGTATCAAAGAAAAATTCCTTTCACATACTGAGCAGATTTATGAAGAACATCAATTAACTAAATTAAGTGACTTAACTGTATATAAATACTGCTGTGTGTGGGGAATTGACTTCACTGGGCAGATTCTTAAATTTTTTTTTTTAATAATGAAAAATGCACAGAAATACAATTGGCTGCTCTGGTTACCACACTTCAATATAAGAAATTTTACATTGTGGGGGAAAGAAGAAAAACATTTGGAAGGGAGGATGTGCATTTTAGAACCCAAGAAATATGGTAGTCCTAATAATAGTGTATTTGTCAATGCAAAATCTCTACTTCTGTATAGCAGTGCCTGCTGTTTTCTCTATAAGGCTAGAAAATGTTTATTGTTACTTACAAAAACATAAAAAGTGTGGGCAGAATGATCCAATGCTACCTGTTCAGTTCTATCATTGCTAGAATACTGAGTTCTATGGGCATATTTTCATATTTCTGTTGTACTTGGAGTGGGTTAAACTCAGTAAATTACATTCATCTGGTACTTTTTTGGACACATGGATTAGTAGTTCATTGCAGTGATTGTAAAACATTACGTTTGTAGCCATGTACTTGCCAAGCCACCACCTGGCCAGCAGCTTGCTGGGAAATCTGCTGTCAGCACTTCCTGCTGCTTGCATTTTGTATAAAAATTATTCACATGCATCATCATTTGGTAGTGACTATAATTATATACAATCTCTATACTTTTTTCATAATATAGCAAGGTTGGTTGGGCAAAGCAGAAACCAGCAGTGAATGATGCATGCCAAGAAAATTTTATTTTGTTTCACTTTGGACACACTTGATATAGGTTTGTCTGCCCTGATCAAGGGGGGCATGGTGGGGGGGGGGGGGGAAGTCTGCAGATCTGGTTGACTAGTGTTGTGAACTGCTGCAACTGTTCCGTCAGCCAGGGTTGTTGTGATGGGCATAGTAATTCACAGGTGTTTTGGTATATGTACAGAGAATGAGGGATGTGATCTTGAACATTTGTTGTATATTCAGCAATAAGAACTGTGATTTTTGTTTAACATACACTCTTTAATCCTTGAGAATCTTATATGTGTTTATTAACAATTTCTAACTGCATACACATATAACCTTAAAATTAAGGAATGAAGATAAGACATTTAGTAATGAATCTCCCTGTGTGTGTGTGTGGTGTGTGTGTGTTGTTTGGTGTCTGTGTGTATTGATAGTAGTGGTAGTTATAATAGTAATGGTAGTGGTGGTAGTAGTAGTAATAATAGTAGTAATGGTGGTAGCAGTAGTACTGGCAGTAGTAATAATAGTATATAAAGTAATTATAATCATATATGCCTGTTAGATATGTGTATTGTGAACTTCAGTGGCATAACATTCATGCTAACAATGTTAGCCGGGCTTACACTTTACCAAAAAAAAAAGTTTTTAATCATTCTGTGACACTCCATGTAATGGGATGGGGGGCAATTGAATGCATAGTGCATCATTAGCCAGGTTTCGGCCATGCCAACAGCGGCCTGTTAGCCACCTCATAGTAGCTGAAGTTGGTTCTACGGGTATTTGAGAAACTGAGGAGCAGAGACAAATCTGGAAGTCCCTAGACACTGTGCAGTGAGGGATGACAGGAGCTGGTTGCCCTTCATAACTGTCACATTGGACATGTAGAATGTTAATACAATTTAGTTGGTTTTGTATGTGTTGTAACTTCTGTTGTACATATGTAACATATGACTTGTGTATCATGGAAGATGGAGTTGTGACTGTTGTACAGGACTTCATTACAGCAGTCATTTGTTGTAGGCATTTTGTTTCGAAGAGGCATATGAACCCCATACCCCATGTATCACAAAAATGGTGAAACAGTTGAACAGTTTTGGGGGTTCTTGGTATACAAATGATATTTTTATGGGGTTGTAAGAGTTTATTATTGTGGTGTTGGCCTCGTCTTTCTTGTTTTAGCTGGAAGAAATTTTTGGATAAGGAGATGTATTTGTGACACTCCTTTTTTTGTGTTTGACTGTAAACTTAATGGATTGTGTGAATTTTAAACTAGCTTTACTGAAATTGTGTAAGACATGGAGAGTCCTTTTACCTAGCATGTTTGTTGGTTTGTAAAGAACATAATGCAGAAATTAAAGTCACTCTATTATTAGCTCTGTTATAGGTGCTATTTGCTGTAATGCTCAATGAGAACCTTTTTTTTTAGAGGGTCTCTGGAAAAACTGAACAAGAAAATCAAGTTATTTAGAATATATTTATTGCATGGCTCAGTACAGTGAAAAACTCCACGCTTAGCTGGAAACAAATTAAGCTTTTATTCGAACATCTGACATCCAGAAGGACCTCAAATGAATCAGTTACAGCTGTGATGATAAACTAAATAAAGGAAGTGAATGCCATGGATTCTGTAATTCAAGGGGACAGTGTAGGTGCTTAGAGAAGATTACTAAGTTCCGTTTACTGCTTGATGACTGATGACTGTTTACAGATTTTCTGATGTCAGTAAGACTGCTCTGCTGCTTCGTTTCTGCCCTGGATTTTAACCAAATAAATGGATTTTGATGTGGTGAAAACCAGGTGCAGCACTAAATACTGCTGAGTGTGACTGACTGCGGAAACTTGTTGTGGATGAAAGAAGATTGCAGTCTTTTTATAGGTTGTTGCACCCAGCAGTGGAACCTCATATTAAGGCAACATGTTGAATGTATTTTGGAGTGTAAAGTTTCCTTTGAAATGTCTGGTTTTGCTGTATTCTTTTGCAAAACTCATCAAAGAGTTCAGCTGCATTTGACAAACTTGTAACATGATACATGCCCGCAGTTGTTCCCACCAGATGGTTTTACACAGAAGGGTTGAAAAAGTTGTCTTGCAGCTTAAAACAGGACGTATAATTTTTTTCATAGTTGTGGTGAGCAACAAAAAGGAATGGGATGGCAGAACACTATTTTCTGCTTGGGATTTTCATGACAGTCTTCAAGAATTTGACTTACAAAATTGTATTCAGGAGTACTGTGCGGGTCAAATGTTTTTCAAAATTTTGCAAGTGAAAAGTAACATCATTTGTTATTCCAAGAAAGTGTAAGAATTTTCAGAATCTTTAAACTGTGAAGTGCAGCAGTTTTTAAAAGGTTCATGCCTTCTGGGATGGGGTGCCAAATTACACAGCTTTACACCCCAGAAGATTTGAATCTTCAGCAGCACCATTGTGAGAACTTCAAATCTCTGAGGGTGTGGTCTGGAAGTGGTAAGTGCTTGCAGAGTGAGAAAGATCACTGAGAAGTCCCAGGTAAGAGATAGTGAATTGCATTGATTGTTAATGATTTATAAACTCAGTATCCCTGACCATGTGAAATAATTGATGCTGTAGTTGACTGACAGTCTGTCAAATTCTTAGACTTTATCTTATTTCACTTCTGGATGTTGGAAATTTGAACACTACTATGCCAAATTTGTAGCTGATTCTTATGAGTAGTCATGGAAATCCTATTGATGGTATTGTATCATCTCCTGAAAACAGAACTGTCACATGCTTATGCGATGGAAACATTTTTATAGGTACAGTTTGAGTCTTGCTCAAATATGTGATGGCTTCAAATCTGAGTTACAGTATTGTCAGCCTTGTTTTTAACTACTCCCAGCAACCAGTGTCTGTTGAGCCTTCATTCTCTTCTTTGAAAAGGCTCCACATTTAGTGTTGAATCATTAAGACTCAGGAGGGACTAAGCAAGTTATAATTAATGCTCATTACTTTTTTTGAGACACTGAAAGCAGTCTGAACTTTGTGACACCAAAGTTACATGTTGTCTGGAACTGAAGCACAAGGTGTAATAGAAGTAGGTAAGCTGAGTATGCACTAAGGGTATTTTCTTAGTTTACATATCATCCATCTTGTATTCTTTTACTTTGGTAGTTGTTTGCTTATTTATACATAGCCATCATGTATGATACATGTACTCAATTACCATAATTTTTTCAGCCCCCCAACCACCCCTGCATTTGGCTGACAAATTTAACAGTTATGCTGTGCCACTGATGTGCCTATAAATGTGTGTGTAGACAACACATAGGAAAATAAATGTTTTATTATGTGGTGTGTATATAGAATGCAATATTTGATGTTTTTGTGTAGTTTATATTAAAATTTTTATTTATTTGAATATTACAGGTTTGGGATGTAAAACCCATTCTTTGAAATGTTCATGTCAACACATGAGAGCAGTACAAAGAAAGCTGTACATATGGTTTAAAGTTAAACATTTGTTGTGATTTTGACAGAGAATTGTGAATATGTTGTAGAAAATTTTCTTTATCTATCACAGCAATGTTAGTGTAATATTTATTTTTATTAAATTTGACTAATACTTAATTCCAGATAGAATTTTTTCTTATTTCCATTTTGTCTTAATATTTTCCTAAATATGTTGCAAGGTTTTATGTACCTATGTTTTACTGTTGTGATCGTCTTTTACCTTGTAATGGTATGAATTAATGGATTAGCAAAATAAAGAATGACAATGTGTGTTCTGTGTTTGAAATATGTATTCAGATATAAAATTCATTTACCAATAATTGTTTTGCATTACTGAGTTTAACGTGCATGTTGTTGCAAACATGTTTAATTGTGACTGGTGACAAATTACCACCAAAGTTAATACTGGACCTCTAATCTCCATTTTAGTTGTGTAGATGACTGGTCACTCCCCTTCCCCTCCATGATTTGATTATCATTGCCCCCATATAATTGCTAAGGCACTTAATCTCTGATCTCACAGCATGGCACATAATACTGCCTTATATCAGAAGGACAGAATCCAGTTTGAAAGAACCTAAGACACATATTAGTATTCTGTATGTTTGTGGGGTCCCCTGTACCATAGGGTATTCAGGGGCCTAATCTATCCCACTAGCCAGAAACAGTGGAGCAAAATTAACAACTGGAGTGAATTGGCAGGATGTTAGAGTTTTTAACTTTTGAATTGTATAATGGAAAATTTTTTAGAATAAGACCATCTGTTTTGGAAATAATAGACAAAAACTCTAATGAAGCAGTAAGTAGACATGGACCCGTCCAAGGAGCAGAGGATGAAATTGGGTATTGCCTGGACTTGCAAATGACTTAAACTCCAAACTCTTTGTGAATGTGTAGTTTGTGTCCTTTCAATAAAGTTTGATTTTGAAGTTATAACAAAAAAAAGTAGTGTGACTGCTTTGTTTAACAAGTTAAGAACTCGGATCTGACAGAACATGATTTCATGAGGATTATAATATTCTTGGTTTAGATGGCATGTGATTTTGTCAGCAGGTTCCTCCAAATCCTCAGCATGTATGCTATATACTGAACTACATGGCATAACATCCCAGACCGTGATTATATTGCTTCGGGTTGCTGCGAGAATCCCATATCTCACATAGTTTCATGAGACCAAGAATTGGCAGCTCTTACAGAAATTCACTGATGAAACTGAATTTCATTTTGTACTTATTGTGGGTAATTTACATTGATTAAGGAAAAAACACATGAATGAAAAATTGTTTATTGTGTGGGTATGTATATTAACTGCAGTGTCTACATTTCTGAAGAAAAAAAATCAAATGGAAATCATACCTTGAAATCACTTAAGTCCCTGTTTAAGGCATATTTTTTGTTGGGTGTGAGCAAGGGATTGTGTGCATCAGTGAACTCGAAAGCACTGCTGGTGGCAGGCTAGCTGCTGGCGGGGCTACTCATGCCAGCATGTTACAAGCAAGTTGCCATAGAAAGAGAAATAGCCCCTTATACCCTCTTCCTTTAAGTTGGGGGTTGTGACATATGGCTGATGACCCCATCACCATAACCAGAAGCACATGTTGAGAATCTTAAAACTGTTGGCTGGATGGAAACAACTGAAATGAGCAAAGGTTAATCAGTCAGTGCCTTCAGTCTGTAACCCCAGAAAAGAAGAAAAGTAAACCTCCTGTATATCAAAGAAAGACTGCCATTTTGGAAGAATAATGATTAATGTGTGGCAAAATAGCATTGTAGTGTTAAGCTGGACTGTCAGGTGCCATGGCAAGTGGTTTTCTCCAGATTTGGGAAGCTATTAACACTAGAGAGCACCACTTGTGTGACAGTGATTGCCAGTCCCAAGTACCCTTAGTACAGACGCTCAACCTTTAAGTTGGAAATAGGATTTTCTGTTGTGCTCGTGACTATTTCTTGTGCTGTGGATATACACAGTAATGTCTAACCAATCCTGAAACAGGGAAGGTTTCTTCTTGAAACATACTGAAGTACGAGAAAGTGGCTGCAGGTCTTTCTCTGTGGGAAGCACATTATGAAGACGCCCCTTCATCCTGTTCTTAATTAAGACATTGCACATCATTAATTCTCTAGCGTATGTACTGAAAACTGGAAGATGAAGGATCTCATAGAACTAACAAAAAACATTTTAGATTATGCAATATCATGGAATACATTAGAATCTGACATATGGAACAATCTGCCACACGTGGTGGCTGAAGGATGACATCTTTCAAGCACCTTATATTTTATTTATACGTCATTTTGTATAAAGTCAGTGTATGTTCAGAGATTAATATGCAACATTCAGTGTTTTGAAGTTATAATAATATGATGCTCTTTCTTGTGATCTCTTATCAGATTCAGCATGTAGACATCCTTAAAGATGCAGGTGAAAGTTTAAGCCCAGATATTGATGTCAATCAAACTGAAGGAGCTTTCACAATGGGACTAGGATATTGGCTGCTAAGAGCATCTTGTGTTTGATCATTTTGATGAGAGAAAGTTCGTCTGTCAAATTGAGTGCCTCCACATTGTCAAAATAGTTACTTCTGAATTATACACACACTGCAAGAGCAGAAATGCAAAGTAGACAACCAGGGGTAATACAGTAAACCCTCAAACTCTTTATTGGCTAGTTCCAGGTAATATACCATATTTACCTACATATTCACAACCTTCAGTTTTCAGGAAAATATGTATAAGAACATGCTTCATTTATGCACAGTTATAAGGCTACCACCAAGTTTTTAGAGTGATGAATTAGGAAAAAAATTGTGTGTCTTATGTTCAGATAAATATGGTAATATATTGTGTTTTATTTTCTAATATGGCAGCAAAATTTCCACATGTATGTCATAAGTGTTTTTTTTTGACATGTTTTGGTGTGCACAGGCACCATCGTTGGTGTCACTGCATACCATGTTCAGCACTAATTTAGTTTTGGGCATTATAATGTCCTCATAGGTACTAAAATGTGCTTACAGTCATTTATACTTGTTATGCTTAATACCTAGTTAGAAGATGATTAAAAGCTGTTATCTATTCAACTTCATCACAATGTTTACATGTAAGTAAAGTCTTTAACTCTAATTAACTGTAATGGAATGGTGTAATCCCTCCAGGAACATCTTCTATGCATTCGTGTTTGATGGTCATACACAGCGATCCCATCAATAGCAAGTGCAGCAGGTCAGCTGACTACAGTGTGAGAACAATCAAAATGTTTCCCAAAAGCAATGGGTCAGAGTGTTTCCCTGAGAGTGCAGGTTATGCATGGTTTTCCTTTTTGAACGCATGACCATGCTAGCTGAGAGAGGTAGGGAAACTTCCCAGTTCCCTTGCTGTGGTTGGTCAATATCACTGTCACTGATCATGGTATGTGTTGGTAAAGATGGATAGACATCGCCATGGCATTAGTTGCACTGATAACCTGACAATACAATCCCATGGTGGCATGCATTAGCAACAAGTGGTTGCATTTCTCTACATCAGCATCTACATGCACTTCTACTGTGAAAATGTATTCACCCACAACACATACACATACTGAAAAACTGGGAATATAAAACTAAAATTTAGCCATGATATGAAAAGCATTTTAACACCTGAGTGAAAGTATATTTCCTAAAGCTCAATGGCAATTTACTTTTAGAATTCAAAGCCTCTGGGCGCAAAACATCTCCGCAGATTTTTGTGTTACGTTCAAAAGGTATTGCAATTTTTTGGGTATTACTCTCTTTTAGTGTGTACATTCCCTTTGTGCACAATTTCCAGTTATTTCAGTATCCGAGCCATTTAATATTGTAACAAAAAGGAATCGGAAGGTTAATCTTTTGCTTTTTGGTGATCCCATTATTGTTATGCAAGGAAAGTTTTCTTTCTGAAATTGAGTGAGTATGCACAGAGTTAAGAAATTAGTACTGAACCTAATTTTTTCTGTGAGTTTATGAACATCACACCCTGAATATAATGAAGTGGACAGTAGATTTAGATACTTAATTTACTTTGAATAAGGACATTCTAAAGCAACCGTCAATTTTGAGAATCTTGGAACCTATTTGAAGGTACACTTCAATCATAGGATACAAATATTGACATGATACCTCAACATAAGTTAACACACCATATACCATTGGAGATTTTTAAGCATATTTAGTACACATTTGTCTGCAAGTGTTTTCACTTATATGATAAATATTAATATGTTTTTTTTTTGTTGTTCAATTTACAATTATTAAAAATACTACTGAGGAATCCATTCTGAAAATATGCTTCATTTAGGTGAGTCTTCCTTTATTCATTCCACACTAAGTGGCTCTGTCTTTATTATGGCTATGCTGCAACAGATTTATGTATCATATGAGTGTGACACCTATAACTTCTCATCACAGCAACAGGTGAACCTGCAATGTGTCCGAGTGTTGTCATTGTTTTTGCTCTGAGAAATGCATGTAAAGAGGCTGGCCAGCCAGCAAGTTGGTACCAAATGAGTGTGCGACTTTTTATTGTTACTGTTTTTGGATGGACAACCAACAAATTGTTAAATTTCTGACAGGGACAAGAGATTTTTCTCTAATTCAAAGTGTCCAAACTACTCTTAGGGCTCACCCATCCTTGTATTCAGTGGGCACCAGGAGCTTTTGTTCCGGGGATAGAGTGGCGAAGGAGTGAAGCTGACCATTCACCTCCATTTAATGCTGATATTAAGAAAGAGAGGAGCTATACTGCACTCTCCAGTATGCCTTCATGATATGTACAGGAACTACTTCACCTTTACCTTTGGTTTTCTAGAACTATTGAAAACATGCACAGCCCAGAGCCATTCTGGTGATGGAGGTAATATGAAAATTTCCCAAAAGTCCTACGGCTTCAGAACTTGCTGTTGTTATCATGTGTGTGTGTGTGTAGTAACAGACGGCAACGGTGTCTAGTAGTGTGGCGACCTGCAAAGCCTCTGTCGTCGAGTCTGCTGGTATTCCGGAACCTTCTCGTATGAAAGAAAGATAGAACGTTGTAGAACTGCAATGAGCAGCGTATTAAACAAGTGAACAGCAAGAGCTGGACAGTCAATCATTAGTATAAGCACAATCCCAGTTATGGTTTAAGGTGTTTGTTATTGGGCTCAGTGATGCAGTAACGCAGGAACGGTTAAACAGTTCTTTGGTCGGTGGTTGGTAGATGGACAGTTGTGCCACAGCAGGTAAGTGTGTTGCGTATAGCGGAGAGCGAGTGTTGATGGCAGAATGAAAGGAGGTGGTAATGACAGAACTGCATAGTGCATAAGTGAGTGGAGCAGTGAATCTGTGGAGCACTGTGTGTCAAGACCAGTGTCAGTGCTGTGATCATCAACAGACAACAGAACTAAGCAAACTGTATACTGGGCTGTGAACCCAGAATACTGAATGTACAAATGCAGGTTGATCTCTTGTGAGTGTTCTGTTGCAGTTACTGGCTGTTTTAATTGTTTCACCTGAAGTGACAATAAACATGTTTATTTGTTAAACCCCTGGGCCAATCTGTTACAACTTATTTGGTGTTTTTTCTTATTTCATAATTACCAGCAACAACTGAAAATACATTTCTCGCATGTGTAACAAATATTAATTTATCTTACCCTTAGTTCTTCAGTGCAAAATGACTGTGTGAATTAAGTTTTTAATGTTATGTGAAATCAGATCGTCAAATTATCGGTAAGTTTGGGTGAAATATGGATTAACCAAATAAAGGCAATAAGAATGCTGTAGTAAAGCATGATGGTATGTACAAACTCCCACTACATATGATAAACTAACTGTACAAATGTGGGCACTTGGTTTGTAGATTTTGTCCATCAACTTATATTCACAAAGAGCACAACATTTCTGTCACAAATCAATCTGCTCCTATCACCAAGTAAAAGAAGAGGGTGGGACGGGGAATAACTACTCAGCTATGACAGACGGAAAACCTTGTTCTTAAACACTGGTCATATATGTTACAAAGCTTCATTTACGTAATAAGTTAAAATTCAGGCCCTGCTGTGCCTTTTGTGCCCTGCCATTTACAGAAAATAATTACAGCATAGAATCATGATGCCTGTACTGGATCAAGAAAGAAATATTACTTATATGAGAATTTCCTTCACTTGGGATTTAGGAGATCCTGTTAGTAAGCATGGGGTTTAGGTATAAATAGACATATTGAGGTATCTTCATAGGTTTTTTTTTATATAACTTTATTTTTCAGGCATGTTCCATTACATTAGCAATACTACATACCGTACCCTCATAGGCATAACTTTACTAATAACATCCGGTGGGGAAATACCGACTATAGATTAGCAAGAGGGAGAAAATTGGTTTCAACCAGTGCTTATTATACGTGTACATACTTTTCCCCCACTTTCACGCCATTTGTTGTACCTCTTCAATCTGCAGCCAAAATATTCCTTATGCCTATGAATACATTCATAGGTGTAATCTAATAATTCATCCATGGTGACAATATAATGTCATGTCTTTTCTGTAAAGAAACTCTGGCAGAGGGGTTCGCTCAGTCGACAACGTCAAATAGTATTTGACTTGCAGAAATCCCGCAACTTGGGTTTGCATAAATGATGACAGGCCCCCTGGTCAGTGACTTCTCAAGAAGGGCCATGGTCCATAGAATTATACTGAGGTCACAAAAATAAATTCCATGGAAAGATACATCTCCATCCAGGTAATTACGCTTCACCTTGCAACGTACTTCCGTGTAAAGCCTTTGGGTCCCCTGGCCGTTTGTTCCTACGAACGACGGTAGTGTCAACTTACGCTAAACACAGGCGCCTTGGGGTTGATCTGTTGGTTTAAGTAAAACACAATGCGCGCATACGTTCAGAGCCGTCGTCCCCCATTTCTTACCCCGTATCACACCCCTGCTATTTTTGAGCAGCCGGCTTCTCCTAAGTCACGCTAATTTAATTTTTCGTATTTACCCGAATATAAGAAGAGACTTTTTGATAATCCTTACTCCGAAAAATGTTGGGTCGTCCTATCTCCCACAAAGTCAAACGCATTATATTGATTGTGACAGGAAACGTTCTCATTTAGCGCAAATACGCACCTATGATTAATTTCATGCGCCATTCCGTATTTATTCAGCACCTGCAACTTCTAATTCAGGTTTTGGGTTCCATTTAATATTCAATACTTTCGGAATCATCCTACAGATACAAAAGGCCTAGTCACACCCTTACATCGTATGGCGTGTACTAGTGTTAAAAATCGATTTAATACGTGGGACTCACTCTGTTGGTCACACTGATGCTACCTGACTTACTTACCGCATCTAACTGCCAAATCTGAAAGAAGGAAGATGGCGGCGCAATGGCCGGTCGAAGTTGAGAGAGAAGTAAGACTGTGGTGTAATTCAAAGTGTGATGTATAATTAACGCGATGTCATAGTTTATCAAACACATGAATCTGTGATATATGGAACATACAGTGATATGTGTTTGAAACGGCAGTTTCTAGAATTTTAAATTATCGAAGTGATGTGGCAAAGAGAAAATGAGGTTAGTTTCGGCGAATGTTACATGCAGTTTGTGTGTCGAATACATTACGATTGCTGTTTTGAGGATTGGTCAAACAATGCGGAATAGTTCATGTGTTTTCTGGATGGATGATGTTGTTTTAAAAATACTAATGTACCTTTTGTAAAGCTTCTGTGACGAAACTGGCCTGCTGTTGAGTAAGTTTAGTAGTTTATCGCTGAATAAAATACAGCATTTTGTTCACATTTCAGTAACTGAAAGTAAACTGTGCGTGTAGAATGTAAAAACAAATGTTATTACTTTACGACATCTCATTTTTGTTGTTTTGGAAGCCGGTGGTGGTGAGATGGAACTCAAGGGAGGATAATTTAACTAGAATATTTTCAGGATGGAACCCGTTTTGTTGTCCCATTCAGGAGTGATAATAACTGTAGAAATTTTGTTTTTGAAGCTACATTTACTTACATGTTATAAAACTGGACATTTAGAATTACTGATGTACCAAATAAATACCAGTAACTGATATTAAATTATTTTGTATTGTGTTCGGTGTGTGTTCTTATATCCAATCATCATGGTACAGTTTGTAGATTCAAAATCTAGTCTGCAACATCTGACCATCCAAAGCTCAGCATAAGGCTTTTCACATGTTGATTACATTTCAGTAGGAGAAACCACAATAGACTTAAAAAACATTTTAGCTTAAATAAATGAATGCAGTAATCTTTATGTGGGTCATCCTCTTATGTGTCACATACCCAACAAAAGACTATATCAGTTGTTGCCGCGTTAATTAATACGGTGAATGTGTGCAGTCTACTTGTTGCAGCTCAGATGGTTTAAGTCTTCATCAGGCCTTATATACTTTATATCAGGCCTGATAAAGTCTTAAACCATTCTGTAGCCTGTACAGATTAATTGTATTTATAAGTGTTCTGTAAACTGAAATATCCTTATGCTGAGTATACCACACAGAACAAGATGACCCATATTATTACGTTAACTTATTTCATTTAACCTGTTGTTGCCTGTTGTGGATTGAGAGGAAATATGGCAAACCATGTAATGTAATCACTTTACTGCTGATTCATTACAACTATGATTTACAATTTATTTAACCCAGCATGTGTATAATTACACTAAACATATTTGAGGCATAATGTCCATTTAAATTCCTAATTATTGTTCTTGAATAGAGGTTGGAGTTCTGTAGAACAAGAAAGAAATGTGAGCTAATGTAGTTCTACAGATTTACACACTTGATCTAATTGCTCGGGTTTTATCATTTATAATTTTTATTGTCCTTGTAGGTGTAGGATAACGCATGATTAAGTAACAACATTTTCTGTGTTTCAGATTAGATGTTGAGTAAGGAAAACCATTCCATCAGTTTGCGCAGCTTACTGTGTGTTAATGTTAAATTTAAATTCTGGTGCCTTAAAATAATGAGTATGAAGAGGATACGCCGGCGGTTGTCGCAGACATTTCGCTTCAGTATTGAGGGGTCCCTCTCTGAATTGGCTGAACATTTAACAATTGATGATGGTGGTAATGTTAAAGAAAATGGTGAGTCATGAGTTGGATGTTGCTTGTACTGACACACCTGAAATCTGAGATTTTAATCTTCAATTTACAACAGTACATACCTTTATTAATTTAATCCATGTTATTATCTGGTTGTCAGAATTTACTCTTCATTATTTGTTTGCTTCTAAGTGGTCTTGAATGACTGTTTGTACTCTCATGTTTGAAAACTAATTTTATGAGTATGTTTGTATTATTTAGTGTTTTAGTGAGTTACAAAATTTCAAATTTGGTCATTTCCCTATTTAAATGTCAGTTGCAGTAGAGTGTCAAATCATGAACTGGAACACTTTATTTCCATCAAGTTCATATGGGTGAGGGAAAGAAAGAATTCTTCCAGTAGTTGGATTTGAGCCACAGTCACAGTTGTATGTAGTCAGTCACTTCATTCAGTGCACAATCTCTTTTCCTACATCAAAAAGTTGCATGTAACTTGCCAAGAAGCAAATGTAAATCAAAGGTGAATATTTGGTACTGTGTAAATCCTCTCTCAGATGAGCATGGTTGTCTGCAAAATGTGATTCATCTTGTGTTTAATTTTATTTGCAGGTGTCCATGTTATTCCAGGATTTCCAGACCTAAATCGGAAGTTGTCATTGTCACACTCGCGCATCATGGGCTCAGGTCGGAAAGATGGTAAGTCATAATGAATTAAGAAAAGTAAAACTTTGCTCTAACATACTGATAAACTTCTGATGTTTTGAATATAGGCTGCATATAATGTATAACTAAACTGACTTATTTAAAAAAAAATACTGAACCCATGCGTTTGCTGAAGTATACAAGTTTAACAAAGCTGTATATTGTGGTACAGTGAACATATTCTCCCCCAACCTGCCATCATCAAGGCAGGAATTGATGCAATGAATATTGAGTTAACAGCATTAACTTTTACTGGGTAATCTTCATGTTTGCACTGTGCATCAGTAACAATTAAACACTTTATTAGCCAACTAATGCACATATGTATAATTTAGAGATGCAATTAAAATTATAAAATTTTTTAAAGTGCTCCAACATGTTTCAGATCACAGAGGATCCATCATCAGGGAGCCAAGCACTGTACAAGGTTCCCAGATGATAGATCCTTTGTGATCCGAAACATGTTGGAGCACTTTTAAATATTATATAATTTTAATTGTATCTACGAATTATATATATAATAATAATATTTATTTACTGCAATTGGGTTGTTACCCGGTGGCAGTGGTTATTTTGCATGTAAACAAAACATGAAATTGGTTACTACTAGATTTAAGTCGGAGGGCTACATGAGAAGCATGTAGTGGCAACTTGGAATCTTGGGAACCATCTCAGCATTTGCTTATGGAACAGGGAAACCAAAAAAAACCTGTGTCGAGATGTGCATTAGTTGGATAATGAAGTGTTTAATTCTTACTCG
>Ga0123352_10005854_pt1 | contig 18660 bp, 11 predicted proteins | sample TergutLab28metaG_FD_89700 | JGI IMG/M metagenome (GOLD analysis project Ga0123352, IMG submission 89700) | Labiotermes labralis P1 segment gut microbial communities from Petit-Saut dam, French Guiana - Lab288 P1 | ecosystem: Host-associated > Arthropoda: Insects > Digestive system > Gut ... | reverse complement strand
ATTATTATTATTATTATTATTATTATTACAGATAACTCGCCTAGAAGCTGCAGAGATGCGCTTTCTAAGAAGTGTTACGGGATACACAAGACTGGATAAAATAAGAAGCGAAAACATAAGAAAAGAACTAGAGATCTCTGGTATACAAGACGTGGGACTCAAATACAAACAAAACTGGATTAACCACCTTAAAAGAATGGACAACACCCGACTGCCGAAACACGCCCTCAACTACAAACCTCGAGGAAGAAGAGATCGTGGACGACCCAGGAAACGATGGCAATGCGTCGATGACGGAACAGGTCAAACGACCTTATCCATGGAGGAAGATTATTATTATTATTATTATTACAGTTATTAATTGAGCAGAATTTTCATTACCAACGCAATTAATGAAACGAAAAACGATATAGAATTAAGGAACTGCACTGAACACCCTCAACACAGTCGACATTATCCGTCGCCAGCAATGCGCACGTGGATGTGACAACAATACCCCGTATCGGGCGGGTCAGCTCACCCCTTTAAGATTTCCATCGCCTTCGTTACTAAATCGGAATAGTTGTATGCACTTGCTGGGATTCGCGGAACAGACTTGTTTGTCTGCGTACAGACATATTGTGTCACAGTACTGACATTGATGAAATGCCGTCATGCCTCATAACCAGTGCCATCGCCATGTGGGAAGGAGCGACAGTGGATCCCAGCCTTACTCAAGTCGGGGCGTACTGCATGTGATGCAGAAACAGGAGTGGTTTCCGTTCTAGAATTACAATGTTTGGTCTTGAACTCGTGACATTCCAAAGTTATCATATAAACAGTTTGCTGATGTGTCGCAAAATGACACAATTCTTCGCTATATTCAGGAATTCGGTGAAGGTCTTTTGTATTGACGTTACCAACTAAAGAAACGTTTTACAAAGGTCCGCACACAGCTAGGATTGCAATAAGATTAGAACCAAACACGTATGTACTTTTTAACTGTATGCTAATCTTTCATATGAATTTTAAACCACGTATTATTGTTCAAATTTACTATTTTATATCTGTGGGTTGGTTAAAAAACTTATGTAATATTTCGATGTATCTGTCCTTTGCAATGCACCTTCCTGAAGATGGCCACGTGAGTGCTGGAAACGTGTAGAAGGTATACGGTGTGTGTAGTACACTTTCATACACTTACGTGCACTTGTTGGTTGTAGCATCTTACTTAATATGACGACCTGTTTCAGGTACTCAGCAACTCACGGTTACCTTCAGAAGAATTAAAGCCACTTCGAATAAGCAAACGTCATTAGTAAATTCAGAAGTTGGAAAAAACTCGGGTTGAATTGTTCCATAATAAGATCATAATAAGATCCAAGATTTTTTTTTTGCAGATTAATTATAACTGGAACAGGACAGAGATCTAGCTGAAGAATAAAAAACCAACTAGATGCCACTTGTTATTTTATTGTATTTCTTAAAGGCTCAGCATGTTTCGGGCATTACTATGCCCATCATCAGGAGCTCGCGACTATGATATTGATTACCACATTGGTCGTTTCGTTCTTGGTTTGCTGTAGGTTGGAGGTTAGGTGCGGGTAGGCTGGAGTAGTGTGAAGAGAGAGAAAACCAACAAGATGCAACAAACAGATGGTTATTATCAACTTCTGTCTCAACATGTTTCGGGCATCATTATGCCCATCTTCAGGAGAACAAAGACCGTGTGTTACTGCATATGGTGTACTGCTGGATGTGGTTGGTAGCGGTTGTGGGGCACCCTACAACACAGCACCCCACAACCGCTACCAACCACATCCAGCAGAACCAGCGCAGTACACCATATGCAGTAACACACGGTCTTTGTTCTCCTGAAGATGGGCATAATGATGCCCGAAACATGTTGAGATAGAAGTTGATAATAACCATCTGTTTGTTGCATCTTGTTGGTTTTCTCTCTCTTCACACTTTACTCACGATGCACGGTCACAGGAACCTAAATCTTCTTAACCTAGGTATAAATTTCAACCCACCTACTATTCGACTCACAGTTGTAGTCATCCACGCACATGTTCCTCCTCGTAACATTCTTAGCCACAGTGTCTGCTGTTTGTACTAACAGGCTTAACATTCAAGAAGTCTGCTTTCTGTCTACAGAGCGCAATTATGAGGTTTTTTTTGTTGTTGTCACACACAGCACCAAGTAAACGATTTCTGTATACGAGATAGAGTGGGTCTACTGCGCTGTACGAGTATGAATTGAATCTTTAAGAATAGTTGGGGCTGGGTTTCCTCTTTATATGGTTAATGTCCAAAATAATCTGTAGTGAAAGTAAAATATTTATAGGCCTATTTGTTCCTTATTCCTATTATAATTATCGTTTATTGGGAAGAAAGGTACAATAAACGCACTGGGAATGTAGATTCTAAACGCAACCAAGTAACTGTCCGATTTTCCATCACTTCAACGCGTTTCTACTGGAAGAACTGCACAGTTTCCTTTCTCTTTGTACGTAATGTCACTAAATTAAATCATATAAGCGTATGACATAAACACTAACTCTCCACACTGGAAATAGTAAAGATACACATACAGAGACATCCTGGTTATATCGCAAGGATGACCGATTTAAGGACATTGACTTCTCTGCAGCTGCATGGGGGGTTAGGAACAAAAGTCTGGTTGTACTTCAGATTTTCTCTCAGACATACGAGTATTTTGTATCTAGACTTTACAACGCTCTGTCTTCACTGTCTCTTCAGGACTATGCATACGCTGGGCCCCTAAATTTATATTTGAACTTAGCCGAGGGATGTCTTTAATCAACCCTCTTTATGAGCTACTTTTAAGGAAGGAGAGTATGCTACCAGATTTATTATGCTCCATTTGAAGTTCGCTAAATACTGTAACCCTACTAACATCAAAACATGTTTGTTAACAGTAGGGTAGGATGTTTACATATTGTCAGTCATTTGTGTCGATCATCGCTAATTTCAGTACTTGATACGGCCCCCATTGAGCAAGTAGGACGAACAGTGAAACAGGTGGGCAGAGATTTTAGATTGTGTGCTCTCAGGTAGGTGGTCATGTCACCTCTGTTCTGTTGCTATTGTTAACATGGAACTCATAGGTGTTCATGCATAACGAATACAAAAACCAACGACTCGGTCCAAACCAAGTTAGGAACAGGCAAATTGGAGGTTATGATCCGCTTGTGGCTGTCTAGGTTGCTTAACTGCCAAATACGAAAATGTTACACGTGTATGATGTACGATTCTTTGTCAAGTCTGTTTTCTATAAGGGAAAACGACTGTGTACAGGCGGACATATTTCCGTAGCCCTGTGTGTCGGCCCTACAATAACTTTGTAAAGCCAGTAGGCATATCATGTCATTGGATTCAAAAACCCCACCGTCTTATCTGGATTTAAGGTTTAAATTTTTTTTAATGGAAGCAATACAAGTCATTTAGTTCAGTATACAGCTGCTTGACAGAACGTAAGATACAACAGATATAGTTTTTGATATAGAGTGGATTTTTTTTGCGAAGAAATAATTAGCAAATCCCAATAAAATCTTAACTTAAATTCATATCTACTTTCGAGTTACACGATCTGTTGTCTTTGTTGTCCAGACGCCTCAGATTACTTCCCATTGGTGGCCGTCTGTTGCTAATTTGACCGTCTGGTCTGCACACTTGTCGTCTCTCTACTCCTTTGTTCTAGACGACAGTCTTCCATTTATCGTGGGCTGAAAACGTGGATACCAACCAGCATAAGAGTTTATCTTCTATAATATCAATAATATATTGCTTCCCTTTTACGTCCAATATTTACTTTAAATTAATTCTTGAATTTGCCCGCCGTCAAACAACACAGACGTCTTATATCAGTCGTAGCCATCTTGAAGCTGCAGACAAGTCGTATTCAAACCCTTTTTGCTCCAGAGCCATTATTCCTTTCCATGGGGAATCGCGGCACACTGAACGTTTAAGTTGGCAACACTACAGGACAGACAGACACTCGCGCGTGCGAGATGCGAAGGAAGACATTTTTGCAAAAACTATACTTACTCCATATAACGTAAGTGTAAGTAAAACTTATTTAAAACGAAATTACTTATACATTTTCCTTCGTGTGCGACAATATAACACCGAAGACTTCGCGGCTCACCTATCAGAACTCGAGGCATACACTTTGAGAACCATTGCTGTGCATATTAGAGGGCCGGGACAGCGCAGTCGGTATAGCGACTCGCTACGGGCTGGACGGTCCGGGGATCCAATCCCGGTGGGGGCGAGATTTTCCGCACCCGTCCAGACCGGCCCCTAGAGCATACCCAGCCTCCTATACAATGGGTACCGGGTCTTTCCCGGGAGTAATGCGGCCGGGGCGTGACGTTGACCACCCAACCCAATCTAACGTTCAGGTTGAAGAAAGAGTAGAGCTATACCTTTACTCCCCCTGTGAGCCTTCGTGGCCTGTTCTAGGGTGAACGTTACCTTTAGCTTTACCTATTGTGCATATTATCCACCAGTTTTTCAATCCATATTTGGCAAAGTGACACACAAAGTGCCGCGATATAAAGCGCTATACTTTTAAGATAAAGTTTGCTAAAGAAAACTGATAAAATGGTGATTAATAATTTATGAATTCTTAAGTACGAAAAATAAACTAGGGAAAGTGAAAACATTAACGTATGTTTGCATGTGTAATTTTTTTAAAACGTTTGATTTCATTGAAGGTAAAATATGTCAAAGAGATGATCATGACTTTTAATCCGGGACAAATGGTCATACGAAGAAACTTCATGGGACACAGGACGGTCCCCGTTAGTTAGCGTAGTCCAGTAAAGTATTGTGACTAGGCGACACTCCTGGCCTTCTGAATTCGATCCCCGGAAGGAAAAGCGATTTTGCTCTGTGCCGCAGAATTCAGAGCGATTCTATGGCCCATACAGCCCGATATCCAATGGGCAGTCCTATTGGTAACTCCATCCTGTGGGTCACAGCGGTCGGAGTCCGAAGTTGACCACACACCTTCACCTAATGCCAAGGTTAAGAATGCGTGGAGCTATATCTTCGCTTCCCAAAAGTCTTTATGGCATGACGCTGCATTAAGTACACTGACTACTCAACCTTACTTAACCTTACCAGGAAGTCCTCACTAAGCCAAAACTGTCTGAAAAACTACGGGAATTTTGGCTGTACTCCTGTGCAATGCAATACTGGTTCAAATTACGCTGTGTAACAGTAACCGATGACGTATTATGACCGCACTGTGCTATGAATCACATGGATAACCAGTCACTCGCTGAGTAAGTTTGGTGGTAGCTAACCTCAGGGCCTCCAAACATGCCCGTTTTCTGTAGGGGTGTGCTCCCTTAGCCGAAGGTCTCGGTTTTGAGGCGCCGAGGACTCGCGTTCATCCGCTCCTCTCTGCTACAACCAAAGTTGCATTGCCCAGGGATCACGATCGAGGACGTGAGGAAGTCGGATTTGCTGGCAGAGCTGACCGATGTCTTGTCAAATGGTGTTTCCCAAGATTTGTGGCTATTATCTATCGGCATCGATAATAATCCTTGGGGCCAGTATCAGCCTTTGATCCCCTGAAGTATTATCATGTAGGCAAAACAATAAGCATAATATTGCTCCAGAAGTTAAAATACGCCATAGTTCTCCTATTTTAAGTGTGCAAGAAAACACTTTGACTAGAAACCGTGGATTCAACAGGCAGATGAAGTCATCCGTGGTTAAACCTAATCTTTTTTTTTTTTTGACCTCTCGAAGGACCGGTTTAACCTGATACTCCTTATCTTTTCGCGTTTGCAACTCCCGCTGTGGTGTTAGGGTAAGCAGAACTGAGAGATACAGGTGGCTAAGCACGAGATGGCTTTCAGATTCAGTTCGTGTTCGAGCTGCGCCTCAATCTCCGTCTTGCAACAGTGTTTTGATGCATCGATCGGCTCCCCTAGCCTGTACGCTCTCTCATGCTAGGCGGAAATGAATCACGCGGAACTACAAGAACACACTTGAATGCTGAATTCGACCCTATCCTTTATTACATTGATCTTTGTACACGAGGCGAATTCTGCACCATCTCTTCAAGATGCAAAAGGAGTTTCATGCTGAGGGTCTGAAGCTCAACATTTTAGCGGCAACAAGAGTGTTACGTGATTGCACACGTGTATCGAAATCATTAAAATTGCTGTTTTATAAATAAGTGACTAATTCTATGGCACCAGGAAGAGGGGGTTCAATATTCATTGTAAATTGTTTCTAAATTCGGTATTTTCCGCCTCTTAAGACGCATTCACCCTTCGAAAAAAAATTTCTCCACAATCAACCTGCGTCTTAACATCGCAAGGTCAATCTGTATTGAATTACACAAAGAAAAAAGCCTGCATGTTTGTGCTTTGCATCTTATCACTTGTAGCGTCTTATGGGGTGTGAAATACGGTAAACTGGTACGTACATCATCATAACAAAGTGCTGATCATCGCTGTATCTTCAACTGAAGGCTTTTGTTTTCACGACTCGACAGCCCCTATTGGGCCTATGAGGTTCTTCGACCACACTCAGACACACCACAGTCGGTACGACTCCTCTGGACCAGTTATCGGCCCTTGGCGGAGATCTTTACCTGACATCGCACGACACTCACAACAAACACCCCCGCGCCGGGCGGGATTCGAACCCGCAATCACAGCAAGCGAACGGACGCAGACCAACGCCTTAGACGGCGGGCCACCGGCCGGCCGGCTGGCTAAACTGAATTTATTTTTATCCAACTTCCAGTATTCACCCGCCAACAGGAACTTCACGAACATAATACTTAATTTCTACCCGTACTTGGCTCACAAGATGAGCTCCAGAAGCTGAACACTACTGATAGCCGGCAATTGTCTGCCGCACCCCGTCACAACATCAGCTTATTCCCACCTTACTATTACCTCACCACTGGATTGTCGATTTTCTGAGTGCCATTCATCCAAGAGACTTCCCGAACAAAAATGTCCATAAATTTATGCCACGTGACTTCAGCTTTATTTTATATATCCAGCTCATTATACTACTTCGGGCTTCCCTACCGTCACGACAATAGGTGAGGCAAATAAACCACAAAGCTACTTGTTACATAAAACAGTAATTATTTCACTATAGTCCATATTACGTCCTACATTTTCCTTAGCACCTGGAGGACGAACAGAGTGTAAGAAAGACGGGACTTTTTTCTTATGAACGCTAGCTACATAACCAGCTAAATGAACACTGTCCTTCCTGAGAGTCTAACAGTTCCAGGAATAGGCAAGAAATTCTCCGCATTTGATGAAACCTAAAGGTTCACGGCCGCGGTCAAAACAGCCCGCCACTTGTCCCTAGCCAGAGCCAGATGAATCCAGTTCACGTCATCTAATCCCCTTTCTTTAGGATCCTTTGCAATACTGTCCTCCCAAAAGCCACTGTCCTTTAGCTTTCACCATCAAGATCGTTTATGCATTTCTGTTCTCCCCCATAATTTCCACATGTTCTGTCTGTCATCCTAATAACGTGGCGTGGGGCATTTGGAGATTCTCCCGATGCAGTTCCTGTGTAAAATTTCTTGACATAAATATCAGCTGCAAGCATTTAAATTTCTAAGATGAAGAAGACCGTATTTGGTCACATGTCGGGTACATTCTGAAGAAGGAAGAAGAAAGATAAAGCGAAGAAAAACATAATTTAAATCCTCCTAATGTTGACGGCCGAGACTGCATCATTTATATCATGGGTCTCCAACCTTTATATGGTAAAGGGCCACGCCCTATATTACGGGCTGGTTCGCTGGCCGCACGTGGAAAAATGACAATACATGGTATACCTAACCGTCTAAATTATTGTGTAATTTTTATAGTATATACATCATTTACAAATGTGGTATTTGGTCACATAATAGAAGCTGGTGGGCCGCGGTTTGCAGACACGTGATCTGTATATTCCGGTGTATTCTCAATATGACAGCCAAATTTCAAGTATATACGAGTATGTAGCGGAAACAACTAGAATATCAAGCAATAGTTTTCGTGTGTTCCAGAATTATATGTACGAGACGAAGACTTGGAGACAGTGAATCTTTGCTGTAAAGCAGAATCATATGTAATGCCATAGGGACTCATGTCTTTCTGCTTACATGCTGTTTGGAACATAGCGCACACAAACATGAATAAACACAAATTAATTGTCCTCAAGAAATGACGACAGCTACATTAACCTTTTGACGCCTAATGTCAACTATAGTGGTCGTACCGCACCGTTAACCTCTAAAGTTGCATTTTATATATTTATTCAACAAATATAGGTACTGAATATTTTAAACATTGTATATACTCTCCTTTTTTTCTCTTCAAAATGCAATTTGTTTCATAATTCTAACGTATTTGGTTCCTGTATTATTCACATTTTATATACAGGATGTGCTAAAATTAAAAAAAAATAATTCCGGCGCCAAAAGGTTAATATTGATACAAGACGGGCAGTGTACACATAACGTAACGCGTTCGCGTAACCAATGTTGCCACAAAAGAGCAAAAAGTATTAAATAGAATGACTGTGTGTCTATATATTTTCCTTAACTATCCTGGAAGAATATCGCATCTCTTCTGCACCGTATTACACTGTCGTTTGTCACCTGTCCGTCTTTACCATATTTTTCCACATTATCTCATAAACGGCACGATTTTTGGGAAACAAGTTATTGAACACGAAATGTGTGTTTTGATTTTCCCTATAAATCTGTCTGAAATATTTTTCAACCTACGAAGAATTCCGCCAGTTATCATACATGTATATCGGTCTTCATCTAAAGTAGCCGTTATTCTTATAAGATTTTAATGAAACTTTAATTTTCTCGACAGATTTTCGAAAAAATACTCAAATACCAAATTTCATAAAATTCCGTCCAGTGGGAGGCGAGGTGTTCCGTGTAGACCGACAGACAGACCGACAAACAGAAAGACAGATGGACAGGTGGACGGCGAGACAGACATGACGAAGGTAATAGTAACTTCTTGCAGTTTCGCGAAAACGCCAAAAGAGGGGGAAAAAAACATGCGATTACGCTATTAATTCCATCTTCTTAAATCCTATGTCACTGCGCATAGTGTCAAAGAAAAATACTTAATTTCCGATATTTATTACCCTCTGTTACAGCTCCCTGGTCTAACGAAATTCCATGCGAAGTGTCATACTTTCCTGCCAGCATCTACTAACTCGGAAGCCACCTTGTCTCCCTGAAAGTTTAATTGAATCAAGCTCTTTGCATATAGAGTGTTCGAAATCAAGGATGCGCCAATGCGCACTGTAAATCTAAGCGACGCGAATATTGGAGCTGGCGTTGACACATTGAATTGAGACGAAGCGACTGAATGGCTGAGCAAGATCGCCTCGGGCAACGTTCGGTCACTGGAATTGTCTTTTAGTTATTTCGAAAATCGGCGTCTGTAGACTTCACCACCGAGTTCAGGACATAGGTTTTCATTTGGTGACTATAAATCAGACAATACTTTACGCTTATACGCTTCAGTCTATACAGTAATTTCAGCAAACCACGTATCTGTTCTATCACATTAAACTTCATGTTTGAAGAAGCTGCAATCAAGAAGATATCTGTAACTAAATATTCCCACACTATACTATCGAATTCGGAATATCCTAAAAGAAACAGAGAAGGGAAGCACAGAAGAAAATGAGTAAAGTCAGAGCCGCGAAATACATGAAGATGCATGGGAAGTGGCGGTATGGCTCCACTCATTCGTAAATTCGGCAGTAGATGGAGTTAAGTAGTCGGTTTCACGTCCCAGCCACTTTACCTCTCGACGAAAGCGCCGCAGTTAAGCACTGAACAAGGAGCTGGGAGGGCCCCCAGAGCAGGTCAGGGCGTTTTGAAGAAAAGAAGAATCTCTTTACGCTGATGGGATTCGATTTCTCTGAAACGGGAGGAAAGCAAGATAGGTCTGTCAACGCGCAAAGACGTCAGTTTCCACGTACCTGAAGCAGTTAAACAACATAGAAGACACCATGGGTCTCCAACCAGCAGCCCGACGATTGGAGTTGGCCCGCAATTTGTATTATGCGGCCCACGGTCACGTTTGTAATTTGTGTACATAATATAAAATGTTACAATACTTTAGGCAGTTAGTTATATCACTGACTGTTACTTTTCCTCGTGCGGTCCACGAACCAGGCCACAATAAGGGATGCAGCGCTGTGTCATAAGAAGTTTGGAGACCCATGGCTAATAAGTAAGTTATCGACAAATGATAAAGAATCGATAAAGAGAAATAATGCAGTGACATAAACAAAACATTTCATACTAACGCAAAGTGTTCATACTTCCTACCAGAAGCCTACTTCTCCTGCATTATATGTAAGTCTGAAGACGATGTAGCTACTGCACAACCTAATTCCGTTTTATGTGTAGGTGTGGGGACATTGTGACGGTGATGTGACGCAAGGCGAATTGTTCGAGAAAATAATCTGACATACATTTTCTGGAACAATATGACTTCAAGCACATCGACTCATCTTTGTACAAAACTCCTGTGTCTGCTTGGCTGGCAATGTGCGCACTTCGGGGAAGAATTAAAGACGGTACGAATGTCTTCACGTTAGAGCCTTCCGGCATAAATACAAGGCAGTTTCTACACTTAGTTATTCTCCCTGCTCACAGAGAATTTAGGCACAATTTGAAGAACGAAATTAAAAAACCTGTTTATATTTCGTAAAGCGGTTTTGTTTTAAAGCAAATTAACGGAAGTAAGTTCAGAATGTCCGTCTAATATTTTCGCATGGCCGTCAGTCATGTTGGTGGCACTGAAGTAATGGATTCCATTATTGATATTTCTTTTATCCATGCCTTTCTGCTTCATAACAACGTCACAGCACACGTGCGCTTCGCCTCTTTCATCTGTGTATGGGTTGGCGTATCGGTAATTTAAATTTGCCGCTGATAGCTATTTCTGTCCAATTATAATTCTGGTCTGTCACATTATATTGAGGTCTGGATACGTTCCATGTACGTACGTGCGTGCGTGCGCGTGCGTGTGTGTGCGTGCGGGTGTGTGTGTGTATGTATGTATGTACGTATGTATATCCTTACTCTGTTTTGGATTCCAACAACTACGTTCTAGTTCGGGGTGGAATCTGAAACGTATTACTGCAATGCGAAAAGCAATGTTTAGCGTGGAGTATGGAGGTTTCTAATAGACAGCAATTTTGAATTTCAGGTTTCAGCAGAAACTGTAATTTTGTGCATACAACGGGTAAATTGCGAAATCTATGTGTCTCGTAAATACTATAAAGTATAATAGTGCATAAAAATGAAATTGACATCAAATGAGGAATTAGGATAGCCCCGCACAAACAGGCTCATATACTCAGTTCGCTACCTCCGTACCATTCACTAGAGCAGTGTTTTCCAACAACAGTCCCGCGGAAAAATAAAGGGTTATGTGTGACATCAGTAGGGATTCCGAGAGAAATCGTGCGATAAATGCACAAAAATTTCGAAATACCGAGAAAAATTCTAAATATCCTTCAAATTATCGCGGCAATTTCTATCCGGCAATAGCGGAATAATTTCTGTGCGCTATCAACTACCCTTTTTTTCATCTGGCCTGTAAACGTTGTCACTGGTAGGAGTTCCTCGGGATATGAAAATCTAGATTAAAGGTTAATCAAAGTAAAAACGTTGGGGAGACTCTACACTAGAACAACGTTCAGTTAATGTTATTATGTTGTGGGATAAGTGGCTGACATAAGAGCAGGGTGTAACTGGATAAACAGAGCAGCATCCGTCGTCAGTTTGCAACTACACAACATTTACAATGGCATCATTGTTATTATTATTATTATCATCATCATCATCATTATTATCATCTTCATTTACGCTCTCATGAAGGTTTTTATACCGTTAATCACACTCGCAATTATGTTGTTAAAAATGGGTGTAAAACTTAGTCTCTCGTAGTTAGGAAGAACACAGGCTTGAGGAGGAATGAAGACAATGTACTGTGTAGGACACTTGGACCTAATACAGAAGCAATAAGACGCTGGATAAAACTGCATATACAGAAGTTTCATAATCTATACTCGTCAGAAACTATTCTGGTGATCAGCTCAAGCAGGAGACAGAAGGTACAGGTGACATATAGAGGAGTGAAGCGAAAGGGAAGAAGCCTACTTTAAAGAATGAAGCGCAGATGGGATGATAATATTAAAATGGATCTTGAAGAAATAGGATGAAATCGTTTTGACTGGATTCACGTGGCCGAAGACAGGGACAAGAGACGAGCTCTTGCGAACACGTTCATGGACTTTCTGGTTCCGGCGGGAAGTTTCTCGACCAGCTGAGGGGGTATTGGTTTCTCAAAATGGAGTTCCCTGAACGAAATGAGAATAACAATATGTACGCACTTCGAAGTGAGAACATGCATCCTGAAGGGTCAAATTAAGACCCCAACTTCATATAGGGCCGAAATCGGTGTGTTAATAAATGTTCGTGTTACTGATTTTGCTAAAGAAAACTAACAGTGATTGCAGTCTTGGCGATTTATTTGGTGCAAAACCTTAACACCTTGGAGAGCGGAGGTTGCTAAGGGACGGGCACTTGCTCCGTTCCATCCATCCTTCTCTTGTTTTCTTTCTTTCTTTCTTTCTCTCTTTCTTTCTTTCTTTCTTTCTTTCTTTTTTTTCCATTTTTGAACACGTGAGGCTACAGATCGGGGGAAAAAAGAGGAATGCGTCCAATTTCCGGCTGGTTTGTCTGAAATGGGCAACATGAACAGGGCTCCCCGTTGGTGCAAGGTGACTCCACCAGCAACCTATCTGTCCAGAATGAGATTGGATTGAAGATGAGCTTTTGCGGGGGATGCAGAAAGGAACGCGTATCAGCCTCTCACTCATTCCCACACTTGGAGACGGATGGGGATTGTGGAAGCAGATATACCAATACTGTCTGCAGCAGGAGGTGCAATATAGGGCAGCGAAACATTGCGGCTCCTTAAACCGTAGGCCCAGTCCAATCTGTGTCCCCTACCGAGCCCTTTCCGTGTATGCGGATCTCGTATGCAGCCACCCTACGCCTACTACTGTTCTGTCTATACCATCCTGTCAAGTCAAGCTTGTTTCCAGAAACACTATAATTACAACCGTCTGCAACTGCGCGCCATACAAAGGAGGGACTGTATGTACGAACTTAATCCTAAAATATTCACGGAGACTCTAAAGCGAACCTCAAAATCAAGGCCGTCTTTCCAGAGCGAAGAACAGGCTACTTCGCAATCAGTTATTAATCTCCGAGGAAAATACCTGCAAGTAATACAAATGTTTGTTGTGTTGACTGAACACATATTGTAAGTTTATAATAAATAAGTTTAATACAAAGAGACCTTTTTTGCGTTTGTTGCTGCACAACGGTGAAATGCGAGACGACTATCTGGATCTAACAACGACGAAGAACCTGCGCTTTGCTGGTAACTCAACGCCATGGAAAACCGATTTAATGACCACAGTAGCGATGTGTTCAAGAGTCGCTTGTATTCAATACATCCTTGTATCTCCGAGTAGAAAGATTTGCTGGGTGGGACCCAGAGCCGGTGTGAACCTTTTGGAGAGGACAAAAATCTCTTTGGGCCACATGGATTTGAATCCCGGAACGTGCCGCACGTAGCCGATAACCAAGCTCCTCTAATACTCTATAGAATCAATACTCTTTTAACCATGCAGGCCTCTGTCGTCTTTATTAAATACAAATTTGTATGCGACATGTGCGAACTGGTACTGATGCTACGAAATTACGCAGTTCTAGAAGACAACGCAGAAAGATTAGTACGTGAGCAACAAAAGTGTCAATTTATGTTCTGTTTAAAGAAGCAGTAGCTTATTAACCAATAATGTTGACGTCAGACATCTGGTTTTGGATCAACAAGTCTGGCGCATTCCTGAACTTGGCGACCAGACATTTTTAGCTTCGTCATATCTTTCTGTCACTACTCGTGGGTGAATGCAGTCACGTGACCTAGAAGTCTTCAGAAACTTACAGGCTAGTTTCCTGCTTTTAAATTATATTCAATCCATTTTTTATCAGCTTCATACGATTCAATTGAAGCCACAAATTAAATCTAAGGCAGTCCCTTATTTAGTGACGATTGAAGGGGAAACTAGAACAAATCACATAATATAGACTGCACGTCAAGTAATGATTGCGTCACACGAAAGGAAATGGTCTAATAATTAAGGCAAGATTTTCTGCGAGTCCTGGAGAGAATGTATGGCACCTTTCTTCATTCAAAAATCATCGTCTATATCCTACGAAAAGTCAAACAGTAATTATGAACCCATGTGCACACATTTCTACTGCTTTAAATCCGTCGGAAATAATTTCAAAGTTTCGCGGTGTCGACATGTTTGCAATTTCATCTTGTTTCATGTAAAAACATTTAGCTATGTTTATGATCCACCATCATACACCACTTTACATGCCTCGTTCCAATATTTATTTTCTTACAGCATTTCAACCCAAAGCTATATGTAGATCCCATGTTGTTTACATTCCACAGAACGACACGGTAAACAAAGCTGTACACAGTTCGAATGCATATTACACACTGGATTTTAATTTTCAAACTTTAAACGAAAAATAATCTGAACTATATTTAAAGTGTTAGTTCCTACCGTGCAGTAAACACACTCCGTCTAGGTTATAAAAAATAGGCAGTTGATTATGTATACGAAAATAATCGCTGCTTGTTCCCAGGTCCATAACAATCACACAAATATACTCTTTTGGCAGAAAGTAGAACTAACGAATAATAAGCCGATGTTACGTTAAAGTAACCACTGGGCTTGGAAGGGTTAAATGGCACCAGTGTGACTCGCACCTCAGACGTTCGCATACGGCCACAACGTTATTATCGCTGACAGTAAAGGTAAAGGACACCCCGTAACATGACAATGTAGGCACCGAGGGCAAGTAAAAGTGCAGGTCTGGAAATGGTGGGTGGTCATCGCCACGCTCCGGGCTGCTTTATTCCCAGTACGCATTGTAGAGGAGGCTGGGTGGGCCCCGGGAGCTGTCCGGAGAGAAAATTCTCTCCCTCACCGGCGTTCGAACACTGGGCCGTCCAGCACGTAGCGTTTCGCTGTACCAATTACGCTATTCCGGCCGTATCGCTGATAAGAAATAATTAAAAAAATAAGGGGTCAAGTCTATTTGCGATGACATGACGTTCATTTTTAAGTTTCAGAAAAAAAAATTCTACGTTGATTTGGAACGTATTGGAGACGACACAGATGGATGTGATGATGCAAAGAGTATACTGTCATTCACAAAATACGGAAAGTGTGCTGTATAAGGCACATAATTTGTCGAAATATTAACCACATAGTGTTATTTGTCCAAACTGTTCGAATACAAGTAGTGACTGACCAACCAACCAAACAATCAACCAAACAACAAAAAAAGCAACAACCAAACTAACCAACCAACAACTAACTAACCAACCAACCAACCAACCAACAAAGCAACAAACAAACAAACAAACAAACTAACTAACTAACTAACTAACCAACCAACCAACCAACCAACCAACCAACCAACCAACCCTTATTTAAAATTTGACATTCCCTCAGCTAGTCAAGAAATTCCCCGCATTTTATGGAAACCAAAGGTTCATTACCGTGTACACAAGAGGCCTCTACTTCTGCTTATCCTGAACCAGATCAAACCAGTCCACCCCATCCTACATCTTGAAGAGCCATTTTAATATTATCCTCCCATCTACGCCTAGATATTCCGCGAACAGAAGCGCCACTGAAGATTGAATGAAAATATTGATAAACGTTTCGATCCACACTGCAGTCGCCAATTTCTGCTATACGTTCTTATCCATTCTGTCAGTAGGTTTATCAATTTTAAATTTATTTAACGACGCCGCCATTAGCTCAGAAAACCACGAAGAGTCTCACTCAGGATATTCGGCGCCCCTTCCGAGATTCGCAGCCTGAAGGATCTTGGCTTGTCCTTGAAGCAGACGTTACAAATTGTTACTGTAACGCACTTAGCGAAATATCATAAGCACCAAATAAATCTCTACGAGCTGGACGGTCCGGGGATCGAATCCCGATGGGGGGCGAGATTTTCCGCGCCCGTCCAGCCGGCCTAGGGGCCCACCCAGGCTCCTATACAATGGGTACCAGGACTTTCCCGGGGGTAGAGCGGCCGGGGCGTGGCGTTGACCACCCACCCCCATCTAGCGCCGAGGTTAAGGAAAGGGTAGAACTATACCTCTACTCCCCCTCTGGGCCTTCGTGCCCTGCTCTAGGGTGAACTTTACATTTACCAAATAAATCTACGGCGACGAACAGGACATTTGAACAACCTCCTGTTTTCTGCTCCGTATTCGCCTCCTCTTCGCCACGGCTGCTGCACACATCGCCAAGCAGTGCAAAATGCCTGGTTCTGTGGCACTGCACAGTGACATTCACCGAGCACAATGTGCCTGCCAATGCCAACTCCAAGAAAACTCGGAGCATAAGTATTTCAATGACATTATTAGTACTGAGGCTAGACACGGTACAGACTAATTTCGTGGCAAACGTAATGGCTGCTCGCTGACGACAACACACCCTACCACAGCACAAACGTTTCTACACGCATTACGATTCTAAGATTCAGTGAATGTGACAGCAAATGTTATGTCACAGGATAGAGCTATGGGGATGCAGCAAGCCATCCAACACCAGGATCCTCCAAACATTCCAGTCAAAAATGCTCATAATGATCAGCAGTGTCCCCTGGTACGTCTCCAACCAAACCTTGCACAGTGACTTCGAAATCCAGTACGTAACGGAAGTGGTTAGAATCAACGCCAACAAATACAAAAACCGCAGCACTGAGCACAGCAATCAACTGATCAGAGCTCTCTTCAACCACTCAATCGACAGACGACTCAAACGATTATGGCCGGAAGACTTAGCTCAATAACACAACTCCAGTGAACCACCGATTGATGGTGCCTGCCTCACGACCTTTTCTTACCTCAGTCTTACTAATTACTCTAATTGAGTAGATTGTCATTTGCAATATAAAATTAAAAAAGAATGTTACGTCATTATATTTTTACGATCACTGGTAGCGTCTTTCTTTTCCCTGTATTCTTCGTTTCAATTCATCTTTCATACATTTCGCAGCAAATATACATGGCCCAGTCCGTACCAAGAAAATTATGATCTGCATTCTGGTATGTTACTTAGTGCCACTGTTTGCGGGCGTCACATTTTTAAACCCACTCACTCACTCAGTCATTCATTCACTCACTCACTCACTCGCTCGCTCAGTCACGAGTGTTATTTCGTATGCGCTTTTCATGTACTTTCCAATAATTATTTGTTTCTTCACAACCGAATCTTCGCAGCAGGGTCCTATTGAAACGGTCGAGCAGCAGCTACTCGAAAACTTCCATCGTGCTTACAACAACCCACCAACTGGTCCTATTTCCTTAAGATCCGCTTTAACTATCCTGACTTTTATGTGCAAGTATCGTAAGTTGTATCATCAGTTTACACTTACAAACACTAAATTAGTTCTTATGGTGGGCCGGGTAGCTCAGTCGGTATAGTGACTGACTACGGGCTGGACGGTCCGTGATCGAATCGCGGTGGGGACGAGATTTTCCGCCCGTCCAGACCGGCCCTGGGGTCCACCCAACCTCCTATAAAATGGGTACCGGGTCCTTCCCAGGGGTAAAGTGCGGCTGGGGCGTGCTGCTGACCACTCACCCCCTTCTAGTGCCGCGGTCATGAAAGAGTAGAGCTATACCTCTACCCACCCTCTGGGCCACACCGGGCCTGTAACGGGATCACTTTACCTTTACCTTTAAATTAGTTCTTATAAAAGAACTTTAGCCTTCAGTAGAAGCAGACGCCGGTGTTTGTGTGTCGCGATAAACCTGCACAAGGCTACACCTCTAGACCACTTTGTGTGCTGTTTCCGTTGATCCTGTTTCGAAACCAGGTCAGAGATATTCTCAGCGGAGAGATAAGCAAAATTTACATTCGCAAGATTAAGTTTCAATTTAGGACTTCGAGCAATAAGAATTCCAGTTTGTGTAAAATATACTGGAACGGGGGAGGGTGCGGACTGCAAGGTTATTTTTGTTGTTGTTGTTGTTGTCGTCGTCGTCGTCGTCGCTGTTGTTGTTGTTGGTGTTGTTAAGTTTATGCAGTGTGTATCACGCGGAGGGATTCGGCCTACTCTTAGCTAAGGGCTGTGACCTTATCGCCGCTCCGACCCCCTGTAAACAAAAACATCCCCTGAAGCTTTCGGCATACATCAATTGGACAGCTGTGTATGCTTATCAGCGATGTGGCCGTGAAGACAGGCCAGGCTGCGTTCGGAGACAGTTCTTGGCTGAGACTCGTGCGAGCAAGTTTAAAGGAAAGACTGGGACGAAAAGAAACAGATGTTTGATAAAATTTTCTTACAGTGTCGGACACAACAGATTTAGTTTTGACAGCGGAGCTTGCTTACTTACTTACTCCATGGTGAAGAGTCCTTCTTGAGAAGCTAACTGGTTTGCAGCTAGTCAAGAAATTTCCCGCATTTCACGGAATCCGAAGGTTCATTACCGCACTCACAAGCGT
>Ga0123352_10005850_pt1 | contig 18664 bp, 13 predicted proteins | sample TergutLab28metaG_FD_89700 | JGI IMG/M metagenome (GOLD analysis project Ga0123352, IMG submission 89700) | Labiotermes labralis P1 segment gut microbial communities from Petit-Saut dam, French Guiana - Lab288 P1 | ecosystem: Host-associated > Arthropoda: Insects > Digestive system > Gut ... | reverse complement strand
TTAATTTTTTAGGGGGTGTTGGTGTTTTGGGGGGCCCTCGTGGGGGGTTAGGTCCTTTTGAGTTATTTGGTTTTTTGGGTTGGTGGGGGGGGTTTTTTGGTGGTGTGAGGTATTGCCCCCCCCCCCCCCCCCAATACATTTATTTTGTAATTCATGGGGACCTGTTGCCACCATCTTCATGATACAATTATGAAGTGTAGGTGTTGGCCATTGTTGGTTTTGTACTATGAATTGGTGTTGGGAGACATCTTTAGTATTTGGTTAGTTCAGCTTATCTTCATTACTGCAAGGTTTATGGGTACATGCAGTGACATGATGATGAAAACAATGGCATAGGTCAGGAAGGCACAAAAGATGGAATTTTATATGCAGAATATGAAAAATCACAAAGGTTTGTATCAGAATATCAGAAGTGTCAGTGTTGTGTTCGTGTAGCACAGATGTGCTGAACTAGGGTTCTGCTTGAGCTGATTTTGATTCTTATCTGTGAATATACTTCATTTGTGTACTAAATATAAGGGTAAATTTTCTTGTTGTGTGTTGCCAGATAAGTGTAGAGTAAATTTATAGCAATGTTTTGGAGAAACTTGCTTGCTCGAGTGTAAACAACACGTATTGTAGGTTTGGAGGCAATACATTCCCTGAAATGTTGGTACATATCTACCCAGACTACACATTGTTACATTCCAGATGCACAATTTTGTTAGTCACCACTATGAGAACCAAAAATGTCATATGCTGATATGAGTTGGTTTCAAAAGTGTTGCAGAAGAGGTTGCTGTTGGTTTGATAAGTTGTGTTTGTATGGTGAATGTGAGTTGTGAGTTGGGTATGAGTGACTGTACTCATGTGCGTGTGTGTGTTCTCTTGTTGCACTCACTGCCACGCCTCTCCATGGCTCTGCCACCGGCATTCTGTATCTGGTAAGTGTGCACACTGTACTTGGTTTGCATGCCACGCTCATCGCCTTTTGTGTAAGTGTCTTGCAGTGTTCAGACCTTTTCTACCTTGTTGTCTTATAACTGAAATTCTTGACATGTGTAAATGTTCTATCTTTGTTTCAAGGATTATGCATATATGTTGTCTGCGTAAAACCAAACCTGTGTATGAAATTGTGTAGTGCTGTTTCAGTAATAGAACTTATATATAGATCAGAAAAATGGGCCATGTTAAAAGATAGTGGAGAACTAATAGAAACTCATGAGATAAAAATCTTACTATGTAAACTAGGTGGGAAAATTATGAAACACCTAATATTAGTATGGCATGCTTTTCAATACTATACTTAGGGTCATGCATTGACCTCATCCACTGTGGTGATGGATGACAGGTCTCAAGTGCTTGTTGGTATTAAGACTGTTGATGAAGCTAGTACTTTTCTGGTACTGTTATTTGACAGGTCATGAAATTTTGTTACTGACATGAAAGAATATTGAAATTTAATATTAGTGTCATCTGTGTTGGATGCTTGTGGTCTTGTTGAAACTCTTTTTGGCATTTCTTAATATCTAACACCAGTGCATCATTCAATTTGAAGACGGTTTTCATTGAATGTTAAGAAGTGTGAAATTTTGTAGTCATGAAGAAGAATGAAACATCTCGTGATTTTGTCCATCTGGTTTCACGTATCTTATCTAAGCTGATCCACATTACATCTGAAGTCAAGTCTGCAGTAATAGAAAAGTACTTGGCATTTTTCGCTTCTTTAGCAGAGCTTTTTCAGGGATGATTGTGGAGTACTTGTGTAAGATCTGCTAATGATAGTTTGTTATTATTTATGGATAGTTGTTGTAAATTAATTTTCAGACTGGTTCTGTAAACAAAACAGTTTGAAAACATAGTACAGGGGTGAGGACTGAAATAGTGCATGCATGATTACATACATACATTCATATATACATACATACATACATGCATGCATATGTACATACATACGCACGCAGCCCACCCACACATGTTACTTTTTATATGAACTATGTTGTATATTTTATAATATTGTGATGCTATATAATATGCAGTGTAAATCCTTGACAATGACACTTGGAATCCATAAAAATTGTGCGCTTGAAGATGAATGATTAGGAAGAAAGATGCAGGTGTACGTTTAAATCGTGGTATCTTTATTTGTTAATAAAAATTTAGTTTGGCAGAACCAAAGCACTGATGCTGTTTCATTGACATTTTAGAAAATCATAAAATTCAGGCAGCTGTTTGAAACAGGTTTATCAGACAAAATTGTTGGCACCATGTTTATTGAAACTTTCCTCCTTTTGAAAACTTCAGTAACAATCTTTCTTACAATTTCCATCTCTGCATTTGGTTTCTCTGTCATCATTTCTACTCTTAATTTTCTGTTAGTGAGAGACTGAGTTAATGAGGCAGGGAGTGTTGTCAGGTGTAAAGTTCTTTCATCATCTTTCACTCATTTGTGACCCTCTTTAAAACCTGTTCTGCCACCCAGAGACCCTTGACTTCTTTGTAGCCTTGTGCACTGTTGTGTGCGAAATTTCACTTACCCTTTTGCTTAACTTTGCACAAAGCTTCATGTTAATGCATTGTTGCAACCACTGATCACCCATTTCTCAGTTGGGGCAAAATTGCATGCTTGTGTAAATACTGCCACTGCTTTGCTGCTGGTTCCCTTCCTTGCTTCAGCAACAAATAAGTTGCAACCACAGACATGGCACAACACAATACTGCTTAATCACTGCTCATACTGACGTGCGAGCATTCTGGGAACTTGTCACCTGGTAAAATCATGAAGAACACTGTTTAAAACCATGTAGTCAGAACTGGAATGCAGTGTTCATTGTTTGCTACATTTTGCCTGGGTTTAGGTTTGGATCTGTGTACATGCTTTCATCCTTGCCTTGTCCCCAAAACTGAAGACTGACCATCAGAAACAATATGTATTCTGTGTACCATGGTTTGTCAAACTATCAGTTATTTTGGTCAGTTTTCATTGTCAGAGGGCATATTTACCGGTAGCCCTACAAGTTGGATGAGTAATTTTCAGTGATGCACTGAGATCACAGAAACAGTCCATGAATGTTGATGACACAGCCTCTCAGCCTCTTGTTGTATTATCCTCTAGCCCCCTCTGACGTTTGTCAACCAGCCCAAGGCACGGATACATGACAAAGATTATGACGGCCACTGTCTTTGTCAATAGAATAGCTGGACAACTGGAGGGACTGTTTGCAGAGAAGTGTAGCGGCTTGACACACCTTAGTATAGCATTATATTTTCTCTTCTATTGATTCTTTTGGCTCTGTGGTATTCATCTGGTTTTGGGCCCACACTAAATCATTTTAGCATTATATTTTCTCTTTTATTGATTCTTTTGGCTGTGTGGTATTCGTCTGGTTTTTGGGCCCACACTGAATCATTTCATGGTGGATATCATGAAATGAAGGCAGAAACCTTACAGGATCACTTCTGTCATTAAGGCATACTGGATGAAGTGGCATAAGACACACACTTAAAAATCATGGGTTATACCCTTACATTTGTGCTGAAATATGCTTAACAAGTTTTCTGCTTCAACAAACAGTTTGTTTGCCATTCATCTCACGTAACGTAACAGCAGCTGTTGTCTGTAGTCTTGTACTATATGTTGGATGTTATTTCTGTTATATTTTCTTATTTTTTAAACAAATGAGCATCCTTATTTTACAGTTTAACTGAAGCCAAAAATATTCGTGATTTCAGGCTTCACTGTGGTGTAAATGAGCTTCACTCTTCTGGGAAGTTATGCAGCATAGATTGGTAGTTCTTCTTGGACTGCTTGACCCTTGAAGATGGTGCCAATAGGTTGTCCTGAAACAATGGTAACTAATTATCAATCTATGCTGCGTAGCGTCCCAGAAAAACTAAGGACTCACACCAAAAGTGGCTTGAACATCTCCGTAACTGTTGTATTGCTGTATTCGCAGTGATGATCCACGAACCTGCAGTGCTGATTGAAGGTGTACTGTTCCGAGCACGCTACCTGGGTTCTACACAGTTAGTATGTGAGGGACAGCCCACCAAGACAACACGTATGACACAGGCTGAGGAAGCTGTCTCCCGTATCAAGGTTAGACCAGCACCAGTTCTGTACACTTACTGTTGACGAAATCCTTACCTACTAATCTTGGTTTAATTGGTATTACCCCTATAGTGGCTCTTATATTTCATCATTTATTTCGCTTCATTATCACAATGCTTGTGCTTCCATTGTTTTAAGACATAACCTGATACTAACCGTTTGATAACAGAAAATCCAAGGAGTCTGAAATTTATTTCATTGAAATTCTGAAGATGTTAATGAGTATACTGTGTTCTGTGAAGCTTTATATGGGCATGAATGTATTTTTAGACTAGTCAAGGAATGTGGTTGGGATGGTGGGGATGGGGTGTGGCAGCAAATATGGGCACAAGCAAGGCAGGTCATTTGGCTCAGATGGGCTCTGAAGGTCCTTGACTAAAAGTATACAGACTTCTATTACAGTGTTTGAACTTGTACAGTTGAATGCTGAAATGAGGGTATTGTCTGCAGGAAGTATATTCCATCCATTGTACTTTGGTGTGTGTGTGTGTGTGTGTGTGTGCATATGTACATGTATGTGTGATAGTGACACTTAATGTAAGAATCTTCATCATTGTTTACAGCATTTACATATTGAAAAGTTTTAATGTTTTTGAGGGTGGCAACAACAGGTAAGTGCCTCATATAATGTTGCACGCTTGGTTGCTTGTTGCCTGCACCATTCTTTTTTGGGCAGGGACCCCACTGGGGGTAGTGAGGTGCACATTGGTCCCCTTTGAAGGTGGTGTGTTTCACTGAAAAACACCATATGTGTGTGTTGCTGCATGAGTTGGGCTTGGCAGGATTAAATAAACTGGTATCCTGTAAGTGACAGGTCATATTGTGGCAGCCTGGAGACAGTTAGGATGCCCCTTTCTCTCATCAGAGTCCCTAATGGGTGTCACAGTCAGAGCTTTAGTCAGTATGTTGTACTGTAGTAGGTTTGTTCTGGTCAGTGGTTCCCAAACTGCATTGCTTCTCAAACCATTATAGAACCACAATACAATTAAATCTATCATTGAGAGTTTTTCCTTTAGTCTCATAAGCAGTACAGTCCATGAGTTGATGTCACTTAATACCACATGGTCATTGAAAACAGTCCAGAGTCAGTTTCTTGCACATTCCATTCCTCAAAATTATTTCCTTAGGACCTCCACCCCCCCCCCCCATCCCCACCCAATCTCCATTTGTTTCTCGTTCATCGAAGTGCCCTATGGTCAAGAGAATGCCCCATAAAAATTGTGAATGCATTCCTGTAATTTGAAACTTCTTGCAAACACCTTGGAAGTTCTCTCTTACGTGCCCATTTCTCTCCTTCCAGATGCTGATGATCTTGACACATACTTCTACAGTTAAATCTTTGCACCACATTTCACAAGTAATTTCTCTTCTGGGGAAATAAATGTAGCTTTTCATACATCTGAGTTGTGCAGTTGAAACAAACAACATAGCCTACTGATAAGACTTGTGGGTTTGAAGGTACCGAAGACTGGAAATGTGATCGTCTGGGTTATGACACTGTGTAGTCTGGTAGGTTCGTACCGGCCCTGTGGAGGAATTTACAGCCTTCATTATCCTTAGTGCAACTGAATCCAGAAAATGGAGACAGTCTGTTCCTCCAAAGAATCAGTATGCACCTACATTGTTATAACCCAAGACTACAATACAGAGTATGAGTAGAGTAGATTAGTGCCATAAGTATTAATGCCTTTTGTGCTGTAAACTAATAACTAGCTCCATGGAGCAGAGTCCTTCTCAAACAGCTCAGTTAGTCAAGAAATTCCCCACATATGCTTGAACCTGAAGGTTTGGTGCTGCATTCACAAGAGCCTTCCCAACCCATTTAATTAAGATTCACTTTAATATTATCCTTCCATCTATGCCTAGATGTTCCAGGTGGTCCTTTGCCCTTCAGGTTGTCCCACCAAAAGCCTGTATTCACTCTCCTCTCCCTCATACATGCCATATGCCCCACCCATCTCATTCTTGTTTGTGTCTAACTAATGTTGACACTCATTGCATCTTAACCAAATTTTGCATTATTCTAATGATATTTTCAGCCACAGTTTTGGTACCACTTTCTCAGAGAATTGACTGCATTTCTGGTTGTGATTTTTATTGTTACTTTCCTTGTTAAGTGTTATGTGGGGATTTTCAACTGTAGTGTCTTTCTATCAGAATGAGACAAGATGCCTTCTCCATTCTGATGAAATTGCATTCTTTTGGAAATCTCTCTGAGTGATGAATGGAGCATTGTAGCTGACATTCACATAACTAGGATAGAATATGGTGGGAAACCTCTTTGAAAAGACACTTGGAAGACTCTGAGGAGGAGGAACAAGTGTTCTATTTAACAGTGCTGTCAGTTGCTACAGTTATTTGGCATTGACATTCGGTGAATGAACTAAGAATATGGAACATCAGTGAATTGATAGTGGCAAGGGAAAAGCAGAGTCTTCAGAAAAAAATCTTGTCCCAGTGCCATTTTGTCTGCCATAAATTCCACATGGATTGGCCCAGAATTGTGAAGGAAATATGAAGATAATATTAATACAGGCCTTAGAGAGATAGTGAGAATGGGAGATGGGAACTGTCTCGTCTCATAATGGCCTTTAGTGTTAATGGTGTTGAACTTTTGCTATGTTACCATACATAGTTAGTTGGTTTCAATTTTCCCGTTGCCTTGGTTGAAATATACACTTAGCTACTTGTTCTGAACAGAGTGTAAGTTTGAGGTCCAGCCATCCATTTCATACTATATGCTATTACTGTGTGATTTTACACTATGTAGTAAACTTAAAACGAATTTGTTTTCATGGGACCAACAGCAGATACCATGTGGCATAAATTAAAGTCACTCACCCTCATGTCACCAGTGAAGTATAGTAAACAAACAGAGCATCAAATGATTGTGACTTACCTCATTTAGATGTAGCCAGAAGCTTGTCCTGGAATAGTGTGAAAGTTGTGAAATTGGAGGTTCTGATGATGGTGAACTTCAAGATTATGGTCTTCTGGTTTATGACATTACCTGATTTGTTAAATGGTACTAACATTTCAAATGAAACAGATGCCACCATTTCCTACCATAAAAAATGGAAGTAGCAGGTTTGTCTGAAATGTTGGTAGCTACCAACAAAATCATATGGCATTACTTTCTGAAAAACATGCTCTGGTGGGTGGCACAATATATGAATCTGGTTGCACCACTGCTCACTGCTGTCTGGTGTGTGTGGCGTTTACTGTGCAGTGTGTGCCGTCATGAAGCATCTATATTAGTCTGACATTTCTTGAAATTCCACATCAGAATAATATCTGTAGGAAGTAATGAAAGAGGCAGGCATGAGAGCGCTGGAGTATCCAGCGACATTTGTCATACATGATAATCACTTCAGTTTTTCATTTACCTGTACATCTTGTAAGGTGTTTTCTCATTTTTATTTAGTTTTTTGCATCATATAAATATGTCTGTGTTCCTTTTTAAAAGTAGAGCTGTTTGTGAATTTTGGTATTTTGGTTAGGACTTGTTGTCAACACAGTTAACGATTTTTTTATGTAGTATGAAAGGTTAGAGACAGTTGTATTTTAAGTGTTCTGACTTCTGTTAATTTATTAGATTTATTCTGCTAGCTGTGAATAAACTCAGTACTTAGGTGCTCTTGCAGTGAAGTGGTTGGAACTCCATACATCCACAACAAAATGGGATTTAAAATTCAGTGTAGCTGTAGCAAATTCCTTGTTATTGCAAATGTCTGCTGCACTTTTTTGGTACATCTTCCCCTTAGGTTCCACAAGTAAGTTTCTGCATTCTTGATCCAGTCGCTCTGAAACTCAGAACAAGATGCTCCCTGTTGAATACATCACATCTGCATGTATTCAGCTTTCAGAGGAAGGTCACAAAGTGTTGTTCCCTGTTCTGCAAATACAAATAAATAAACATAAATATGAAAAAACTTGAATCCTGCCAGTCCTGTTGGGGGCTTAACCTCCCGTGCACCTGACTACAGAATTGGGGTCCTGCACTCCCGGCTCGTTTGGTGTCTCATCTGTCGTCTCTGTCTCTTTCTCTCTCTCTCTCGCTCTCTCTTTTCTCTCTCTCTGTCTCTCCATTTCTCCTCCCCCTGGAGCCACACATTTGTTTCACACATTATGCCACAGAACGTGCAAACTGAAACATCATTGAGCCTTTGTTTGGTTATTCTAGTGGCCTTTCAAATCTGCAGTATGGCTCTTATGATCCATAACTTTGCATAAACCATTAGCACATGCACTTTAAAATAAAATAAAAATACGTGAACACAGAGAAATTATATGCGTTAATAATGGTCGGCTGTCACAAGCAAGCTAAGTTGTACAGAAAGGCTACATCCCTGCCATCTGTGAAAGACAAGTGAGAGTAAAATACCATGGATAATTGAGAACATATGTTATCGCCAAGTACTGTGTGGACTTCCCATTACATTAGTCTGATCCAACTTTCTTGCTCATTTCCTAGGCACAATGTAGTTCCTAATGTACGATGGCAGTTACTTGGCAAAATAGTATCTGTCAAGCCATAGGAGTTCACTAATCAGGTTGCAGGTGTTATGAGCATACTGAACTCGTGTGTGTGTGTGTGTGTGTGTGTGTGTATGTGTGTGTACATCTTACAATTAATGCATATTTTTTGCCATCTTCAAAATTTATTACCATGTTCCTTATTTTAAAATACAAAGTTGTCATGATAATATTATGACTTCTACCTTGTGGGATATCATGCCACATAGTTTAGTAAATAGATTCCTCTGTGTATCAAATTACACACCATCACATTCCACAGGAATTCAGTTGTAACATTCCACCGACGCTGCAGATTTTGTGGCTTGCTAAACTGTATTTTAACACTACATTATGCACTGATAATTGCAAGTACTGTGAGCTTGTTTTATTGACTGTGGTGTGAAGTGTAACAAGACAGGCAATGTACATGCAACATAACAATGGAGTGCATTCGTGCAACTGTTGTTGCTATGGAAAGGCAATAAATATTACATGTTAATGAGTGTGTGTTTGTAGCCTTAAGTATCCATAATGTAATGCACATGTGCCATATTGTCATCTCTGGCCTGCCTAGCTCTGCAGTTTCTTTCCACATTATCTCATAAATGGCACAGTTTTCAAAAATGGTTATTGAACATAAAATGTGTGTTTCGATTTTCTATACAACATTTGTCTGAAACATTTCTCAGTCTGAGAAGAATTGAAAGAGATATTATCAAAAATTTATATTGGTCTTCATGTAAAGTACCTATAATTCTTGTCAGATTTTAATGAAACTACATCTTTGGAGAGATTTTGAAAACATACTCCTATATCAAATTTAGCAAAAATCCATCCAGTAGGAACCGAGTTGTTCCATGTGGACAGATGGACAGACATATGACGAAGCTAATAGTTTCTCTTTGCCGTTTTGTGAACGCACCTAAAAAACAGTCACTACACCTTGCACCACATAAGTTAGATTATGACTTTGGCATAGTAGAGGTAAGGTTAGATTAGAAGTTTCTGGTCTCTTGTGGTTGCTGCACAAGGATGCAAAAATGTATGCCACCTGCTTCATTTCCGAGTACTTTGAATTATGTAGGTCACCAAATATTAATGGCATTTATTTGGATCTTAGAATTAACAGCATTTGCTTCCTTAAACACTAGTCACTCAGTAGTGGATATGGAATTTTGAAATAGTGAAAGAACTTCAGGCTTTGAGAGTTCAAAGTGTTCATTGTGAAAATTTAAAATAAGTAAATAAATTGCGGTATGTGTTACCAGTTTCAGTTCCTGTGGCTGGTGCACGTGTGTCAGGTGTGTGTCATTGCCTTGCTTTTCAGATACAGGAAATAGTCGTCAGCAAAATAATGATACAAAGTTTGCAGCGTTCTGGTGGCTGATCTGTCCATCTCTGTCTTTTCTTGTGTTTTCTGTCATACACGCACACCCCTCAGTTATGTTGTTGGCTTCAATTAGATGGTCGATGTTATTATCTTCTCACAAGCACTTCGATGTAGTTCATTGTCGGAACCGATCCTCTCAAGTTGCACCAAACTACTGTAGTGCATCCAGCATTTAAAATGGAATGTTGCTGTTACAGTATATCTGAAGCCTGGCCACAGTGCTCAATCCAGGTTAAGTGCATGGCCACATTCTTGCACTGTGTTAAGGCAAAACCTGTCATTAACATCCCATGACAGTAGTTTGGAGTGTAGTGAAGTGAGTGACTGCCTGCCTTGTAATAGTGTTTTTCAGTACTGCAAATGGTAGGCCTGCATACACGTACATTCAGAAATTACCAGCAGGGTGGTAGTCACTACTTACTGATAATTGATCAGCCATGGATCACAGACATACCACATATCAGGAAAAAACATTGATGTATAAGAAGGATTTTAAAATTTTTGTAAACTTATTTTCCACTTTCACATTGTTGTAATCAGATTTGTATTAGGGTGGGTGTAATGTGTTCAATTATTTACATCAGTGGTAAAATATAAGAAAAAATATGTAAAAAAAACTTTAAAATACTCAAATAAACAAATTTTAATTTAATATGTATTTTCACTTAATGAAAATTAATACTTTTTCAGTGTTTAACATTCTGTAGAGGTAGTATATCTTTTACTACTTTGCGAAAGTAAAATGGTTTGTATGACCAGCAGCAATGGCAATCTTGAGCACTGTGTTACATTAATCCATTATAACTGTAGTGATATAAAAGAAGAGTACACTGTTACTAAAGGAAATGGAAGAATTTTGGCTGGATATTAAACTTTGAAATGTTTTGACAGCCATGTTGTTGGTAACAGAGCTAAGTACATTGTAGCAGAGTTTGTACAGAGAGAAAAGTTTGACTTCTTATGGCACCATTGGCCATATACTCCATTGTTAATGCTGGATGGGCTATAGCATTAGATCACATAAGTGCCTGAATGAGACTGGAAATGATGGGGTTGATGCACTTTGATGTAACTTGAGAGGTTCTGCTGTGTATCATCATTCTTGTATCTCGTCAAGTCCAGCAGTGTGTGAAGATGTGGAATCCTGTCATAACATTGACAGAGACGACAGATGAAACAGTATCGCCCAACAGACAGCAACTGGTACCCCAGCAGCTCTCACAGAGCCCATATATGTGATCACAGTGTACACATGTTGATGTCATTATAACAGTATCAAGGATGCACTTGGTTTCAGAGCTAACGTTGAACTTGCATTTAGGCAATTGTACCATGTACACAGTAGCTGTATTGCTGACATTTCTTATGTTTAAGGTGAAGTAACTTCCTCAAGACCTTCTTTGATACTGATATATATGAACCATTCATGTTTTAAGGGTAGTCTAATACAAGTGGCACACAATTGTCGAGCCTTAGAAGGGCTGATCTCTTTTAGGGAGCGGAGGTAGAGGGATGGCATGTTAAAAGTTTTGGCTTGTGGGGGCATGGGATTAAGAGAAAATTGCTGCTGACTTTGAACGTATAGGGTTTGAATGGTTGAGGCTACATCACTGTTCCTTCTTCATCTTGAGAGTGGTTTTTTATTCTGGGCTGATATGATGGCTTCAGTCCTTGTCGAATTGTGTCATAGATTGATAATAGTGGCTACATGAATACTATGTGGTCAGCTTGTATCACTCTTGCCAGTTGCCACTCATGGGACTTTATTCTTATGGTAAGGATGGGGCTAGGATTTTAATGCGATTAGTTCGATGGCATAATAGAGCATTTCTTTGAGCACAGCAACACAACCACTTACGTTTAGTGTATATACAGGGTCTGGCAGAAAAACCTGATGATTTTTAAGTTAAAATAAAATGAAAGGTATACTGTCTTTTTATGTGAATTTATTACTAAAATTGTCTTTATCTCAAAGCATTTTAATTACAATATTCACTTCCTGAATATAGTGTCTGTGAGGTGGTGTCCCTTGTCAACACATTCCTGCAAGCGTTTCTGGAAGTTCTGTATCACTTGTTGCAGCATAGTGGAAGAAATTGCTCCCACTTCGTCCCTGATGTTCTGTTTCAAGTCTACCATTGTCCTTTGTTTCTTTTCGTACACCTTGCTCTTGATATATCCCCAGAGGAGGAAGTCCCAAGCTTTGAGATGGGGCAATCTTGCAGGCCATTCAGTATTCCCTTTTCGTGAGATCACGCAAGCTGGGAACATCTCATTGAGGACTCACATTGCAGTCCTCACAGTGTGAGCTGTTGCCCTGTCTTGCTGAAATCAGAGAGTCTGGGTTTCAACACCAAGTCTCGGCAACTCCGGTTCCAGAAATGTGCTAAGCATCTCAGTGTAGCGGGCTGAATTTACTGTTCCTGCCCTGCCTGCCTCGTCTTCTAAGATATAGGGGCCAATCACCCCAAAAGATGCTACACCACATCAAACAATACATAACCTTCTTAGAATGTAAAGGTTTCTGGTGAATATCGCAAGGGATCTCGGTTGCCCAGTAGCGACAGTTTTGAGAATTGACATTGCTACAAAGATTGAAATTTGCTTCATCCGTCATGAGAACGTGGTTAACATTGTCATTATCCAGAGCGTTCAACAGAACCTCACGGACAGTTTTTTGATTTACAGTGTCTTGATCATTTATTGCTTGAACCATAACCATTTTGTAAGGATGGAAATTTAAGTCCTCATGCAATATTTGGCACACCATTCAATCAGACATTCTTAATGCATAGCATTTCTGCTTGCTTATCGCCTAGGACTTCTGACAAATGCCTGACGCACTCCTTCGATGTTCACAGGAGTTCTAAGTGAAGGCTCTCTACCAGGAGGTTTTCTTTTTGCGGCAGACGCTGTTTCTCTGAAGTTTCTCGCCCACAACAGTGCAGTATTGCGACTAGGGACACTGTTGTTCCGATGAATGTTGAAGTGCTGACGAAATATCCGCTGAGTCACAACGCCAGAATTGTTGTTTTTGAAATACATCTCCACAGTGAAAGCCCCAATGCTCTACAGACCAGTGCTCCATGGCAACTGAAATGCTTTGAGTTTCGCTAGAAGGGTGCTCAAGGACAAATCCCCCACACCAACGGTTTCACTGTCAGTTGTGTTGCCAAATCGTCAAGTATTTCTGCTGGACCCTGTAGCATAGTTAAATTTTCACACATAAATATTTATCCCACATAGTGATGACTGAGAAAAAGCTGAATATAGTGTCCCATGACCAGAATTCATAAACTCAGTCTTCTGGGCAAGAGTTAATTGCGAAAAATTTTAGAATTGCAACTGCTAAAATTTAAACATTCACAGATATGGCTTTGAAAACGGCTAGCTAAAAATGGTTATCAAAATTTCAGCATTTGAAATGTTAGAAAAAGTAAACAGATATGCAAAGCCCTCTTTTAAACCCTTTTTGGTCTGCAGTGCCTGCAGTCCAGCCTGTGACCAATCATGTCATGGTCTTCCCACCACTTGGCCTAGCTGTGCTGAACCAGCATGCATCACCTTGGCAGGGTACAACCTACTTTCTCTCTGCAGCGTTTAAGTGTCCGTTGCAAGTATTTGAATTTTAAATGATTTCATTCCTATGTTTTAAGGAATGTACATACCTCCTAAAGAAAACTAATAGTCAGATATTTAGATTAATTTTTCTCAAAATTTGTGGGAGGGCTGCAGCCCTGCAGCTCCTACAGACGAGCTGCCTGTGTCAGTTACCATTGTTGATGGCCATCAGTTGCTAGTAGATGGACTTTTCCAACACACCCTGTGAAAGTTCTGATACAAAATGTCCCAGCCCATCCCACGTATTTGCCAGTATGACACTTGTCCAAACTCATCCTCTGGGGTTGCCAGTTGGTTGCTGCTGGGCAGGTTCGAGCATGTGGGAGGTTTCAGGACCCTGGAGCCATGGCGATGATGGGTGGCAGTAGCCACCATGTGGCAGGATGCCCTGCTGGCTGGCCCATGGAGTCACCACCACCACCCCCCAGTGGTGAGGAAGAAGAAGAAGAGGAGCCCCCTGGTGGGAGTGTTGGAGGGACTGGGGGGCTGGCTGGCACCGTGTTCAGACTGCACTTCTTGGGTTCAGTAGAGGTGGACGAGGAGGGGGGCCGCAAACGACGCAAACGTCTTAAGAAGCACATGGTTGAAGAGGCAGTCACCAAGATCAAGGTTGTGGGCTCAATATGATTTGTGCGGGGAAGAGGGGCCTGATGTGCTGAGTGGCAGGGAGAGGGAGACTGTTGTGTAGCAAGTAAAGTCTGAATGATGAAGTGTGCATCATTGTGTCTGTTCACTGAATGGCACTCTCATACTCATCTCTTATATAGTGTTGAATGGTATTGCATATAGGAGTTGAAAGAATGTGGAAGTAACTTAAGTAAGTAAGTGACTCATTCACTGCATGGAGCATAGTCATTCTGAAGAAACTTATTGAGTTGGTCATCATATTCAAAATAGGAGATTTGATGTTCTAACAATGTTGCTTTTGAGGGTGCTGTCCTAGAATGAAGTGAGAAGAGCTAAAGACCTCTGTCAGGAAAGCTTGTTGGTAGGCTGAAGTCAAAGCTGGGAACATCCTGAGTACAAAGGAGGCATGTGATCAAACTGTTAAAAGTGAAATTAACCACAGTTCTTACATTTTATACCATGACAGCAGAAGCAGATGGTCTGTGGTGTGAATAACAAAACAGTCATTCATTTGTGTAACTTCCATAGATTTGCTTGTTCACCATTATCACCTGATTTGTGTTAAATTAGAACATATCACTGGCATGTGGTTGCTTTCCTTATCACTAACACAGTGTATAGATAGTAGCTAAAAATTTATAGAAGGAATAACGCTCAAATTCAGGAACTTCAGTTAAGTCATATAATTAAAAGAGGGTTGGGATTGAGGATTAATATTATATCCAACAACTGTACCACAATACTTGTACATCACTCCAGCAGCTGTGACTGCTGTACACCATTGGCAAGAGTAATGAGTGAATTTCATTATGTCTGTGGGTGTTCAGTGTTGAGTCTGTGGTAAGAAACAGGGAAGTTATGCTGCTGTGTGGTAGATTATCTGTAATGGATTTTATGAAACCGGCTTAGACAATCTGAATAAAGTGACACTGTGCAGTAGGAAGCTGTCTTACAGTGCTGCCCTCTGTACTAGTGTCATGAGTGCTTTGGGATGTCATCCCCCATTCTGTAGCTAGTTGGTGGATGATTGATAGTTGGGTTATTTATTGACACTGTTCCAAATTCAAAAGTTATATACTATCAGTTTGTATGAGAACATAATGACTTGCATGTCAGTAAAGACTTGGAAGGAGGTGGTCATGGCCTGTTGCACAGTCCTTGCTGAAGAGAGTGAGGAAAACCATGAAAAGCAAGTCAGGATATGAGATTTCAGGCCCTTACAGTAGAATTGTTAGGGTTGTGGTCTTCTGGGATGCTACAGTATGCAGTTGGAAAGATAGGTTTTACCAGCATTGCAGAGAAACCTGCTGCTCCATCGTAAAGGGAGAAGACTGAAGACGAAGGCGACATGTTCTCCAAACATTTGTGTCTATATCCCAGACTACATTGCATCACATCCCAGAAAACCCCTGATGTTAGTACTGTGTTGTGGAACTCCAGTTCTGATAGGGAAAATATTATAGTGCCATCTGACAGATACAGTAGCTGAGCTGAGAATAGGTCTTTTTAAGGTTTTGGACTGTGTTCTTAAACATGGCCTGCTTTACTACTTGCTTCATCACTAATATACAGTAACTGTTGTAACTGTTCATTTCATATAATTAATCTGTGCTAACAAGATATGTGTATTTTGTTCCCCATGCTGTCCTGTTGGTGGACTTTATCACAGGCATTGGTAAGTTCTACAAACTTTACACTAACTCTGGATGTGCAAAGAAAATGTGTACTATGTTATATGTATGGAAAGGTAGACACTGTTGGTATTAATAGTGGAAATTTGTATGAGCATATCCCAGAGATGAGGTAGGTAAGATTATATAAGAGTTTAGCTCAAAATTGTAAGGAGTTATCCAAAAGTTTAAATGTTTTCTCTACCATCTTATCATAGTACATGACTAATGCTGAGTTGATCCTCCATAAAGGAATCCTACCACATCCCACAGCAATATATTATCAAACAATTTTGAGCTATCATTAACCACAGGGCTTAATTCTGGTAAGAAAGATAATAATGTGCTACTAAGGAATGAGATTTGAGGTTTTCACAGTAGTGACTATAGAAGTATGATCTCCTGGAGTCTGATGACATGTAGTGTGGTGAATGCATACCAACACTGTAGAGGAATATGCTGTGTTCATCTTCAGATGGAGCAGGTTACTGCGAATTGTCTGTATGCATGTACCAGGCTACATGGTTTGTGTGTGTATGAATGCTTTTTTATATTCTCAGTTCATATGAGAAACTTTGAAACTAAAGATATTCACATTCAGGGCAGTGTGGCACAGTCTAAAAATATTTTTGATGTGTATTTTACTGTGCTTTATTAAGGCTTTCTTTTTGTATATATTCTCCTCTGTATCAATTGCACATGTTGTCTGCTGCATAATTTAATGCTTGTAGTCACTTCCATTTATCCAGCCACCAGTATTTCTCTCTTGTTATGTGCAATGTTTGCCCATTATACTAGCTAGGGATGACCTATCATTTGTCTCTTGTGTCAGCCTGATCCAGTCCTATTCAGTAGGTGCTGTTATCCTTGCAGTACAGTGGCCAGAGCATGAAGCTGAACCCTCAGCTACAGCTTATGATAATATGTGAAGCTTTACATCCATGGCACCATATGTACTTGTGGCATTGTGCTTGGACATGAGGCTAACTGTAGCTGTGTAAAGGTTTAGAGCAGAACTTAATTGTGTGAGACATGTTGTTTCATTTGTGTGTGCAGACGAGCAGAATAGCCACGAGGTTATGGACTGGGTGACTAGGGTTCAATTCCTGTCAGGGCAAACAGTTCTGTCTCAGGCAACACATTCAGACTGTCTGTGGGGTTTGCCCCTTCTGCTGTGCAGTTGGTACAGAAATAAAGCTGCCAGCACATGAGTCTTGTCACACACTTCCACAGGGATAAGTATGCATGGATGTATTTTCCCATCCCCCATGTGTATTAATGACGTGGTGGTTAATTAAGCATAGGCACTACTTTACCATTGCTGTATGTGTGCACTTAAATGGTTGTTTTGTCAATTCAGGCACCAGAAGGGGAGACACAGCCCAGCACAGAAGTTGACCTGTTCATCTCCACTGAGAAGATCATGGTACTGAATACAGATCTGAAGGTATGTGTTGTTACCATTAGTCTTTGTAAAGCAGTGACCTGTTGCTGTTAGGAACCTAACACTCATTTTTTTGTGTACAGAAGCTCCCATTTGAACCCTGTTGGGCCATATCAGTTCACGCCTTTGCCCCTTATTTCTTTTGGGCCCATTTTAATATTATTTTTCTGTTTCTGCCTAGGTCTCATATACCAAAATACCAAGGATAATGTGAAAATTTTTTATGTACACATTGTACAGTAATATGAAGGAGGTTCAAAAAGATTACTACAATTTTTTGTGAGAATACTTTTACATATTAAGGAAGGCATATAGTTGTATTGCTTTTCAGCATATCCACTTTCATAGTTACAACATGTGTCCCAATATGTTGTAAGATAATCTGTATTCCTGCACTAACAGTCTGGAGTCAACCTGATAGGCAGCGATGCCATTCGTGTTTACATTGAACATCCACATTTGTGTTGAGGTGCCTTCAAGAAAGCTTCTGCTTCAAAATTCTGAGACAAAAAGAGAATGGAATGTATGTGTCGTTGGTCCTTAGCACATTCATGGCTGTTAAATTCAGGCACTTGGCAGTCAATAATATTGTTACTGCATTTTTCACACCTCCCTCATACATGATTTGTATTGTGGGATACTGAAAACTGTTCTGCTGGGATATTCAGCACTGTCTTTGGGTGTTCATTGCCCATTGTTACATTGGACTGTTGACCCTTGATGGTGAGGCCACTACATGGTCTCGAAATTGTGGGCAATGAACACCCAGTCATGGTGCACAATATTCTAAGTGGAGTTCACATCTGCATCCCTTCAAAAGCCTGATAATTGTGTTATGAGATACTGTTTTGTGGTAGTATGCCATCATGTAGAAACACTGAACTGCAGAATTTTCTTAAATGTCTTTTTGTTTCTGAGTGAAAGGCCAGTTTTAATGATTACATCTCAAGTGAAATGTAAATACAATTAGGGACAAATAACTTTAGACTTTAACATAATCAAGAAATGCAGTACTGACCTTAATGTTGTTGATTCCATGCAATGAGAATGTGTGTTTTATTAAAAAACCAACATATACAGGGTGTCCCAGGAGGAATGTGCCAGACTTCGGGAGGGTGTTCCTTATGTTAAAGTATACTGATATAACCCAAAACACCCATGTCCAAAGTTGAACGGTTACAGAGATAATGGCCAGAGAAAAGTGTGGTCTTCTTGCGCGTCCACGCACTGCACCTGTCAGCTGACAATGTTATCCATTTCTGTCCTTGAGTGTGGTGTAATATTACTGCAAGTCAGCTCGCTCA